>Ga0208872_1000096_pt1 | contig 91245 bp, 99 predicted proteins | sample CryBogCBH12Aug08_FD_185508 | JGI IMG/M metagenome (GOLD analysis project Ga0208872, IMG submission 185508) | Freshwater microbial communities from Crystal Bog, Wisconsin, USA - CBH12Aug08 (SPAdes) | ecosystem: Environmental > Aquatic > Freshwater > Lake | place: Crystal Bog, Wisconsin, USA...
GCGCACTAGCATTCTGCGAATAATTAAGTGGCATCGCCGTGCCAGCAGGACCCGCAGGCCCAGTTGGGCCCGTAGCACCTGTCGGCCCCGTCGGACCTGCCCCATGCGGCGTCCATGACAATGTGCCAGCGCCATCTGTCGTCAATACATTTGTTGCCTGACCTGTCTGGCTAGGCAACAAAGCATTCGCAGCAGCTGCTGCAGTTACTTCTCCCGTTCCGCCATTAGCAATCGGCAATACGCCCGTCACGCCCGTCGTTAGGGGCAAACCCGTAGCATAAGTGAGCGTAGCGCTTGATGGAGTGCCAAGGCTTCCATCATATTCAACAATAGCGCCCGATTGACCAACATGCGTAGCTAAAGCCGCAGCAACGCCAACACCTAAACCAGAAACACCTGTGCTAATTGGAAGATTCGTCGCATTTGCAAGATTAAGCTGTGCGGGCGTTCCTAAGTCACCGCCATAAGTTACAAAGCCACCTGCAGCATTTACAGCTTGAGCAAGCGCAGTTTGAACGCCAGAACCCAGCGCCGTAAGACCTGTGCCACCATGCGCAGTATTTACAACGCCAGAAAGCGTAATAACGCCCGTTGTTGTAACAGGACCACCCGAAGTCGTTAAACCTGTTGCGCCACCCGAAACATCAACCGATTGAACAGTGCCCGTGCCAATAGCATCCGCCCAATAAAGGTTGCCATTGCCATCCGTCGTTAAGGACTTATTGGTTTGCCCAATCTGACTAGGAAGTAAATTTTCCATTGCAGACTTGGCTGTCGTTGCGCCAGTGCCGCCATTTACAAGGTTCAATACGCCGCTAACAACAACATCACCGCTTGCCGATGATGCAACAAGGCCTGTTGATCCAAAGCTCAGCGAATGAACAGCGGGCTGCCAACTTAATCCACCAAGACCGTCTGATGTTAAAACTGTTCCATCAGGGCCTGCGCCACCCGACGGAAAAGTAAATGTCGATCCACCAAGCGTAAGTGTGCCGTTGATTACAAGATTTGTAAGAACAGTTGTTGTGCCGACAAGTGCAGAAGGCGGCGTATTAACAGCCGCAGCCAATGGCGCAGCTGCCGCGACAGGATGAGCATTTACGCTTGCAGCAGCTCTAAAACCTTGAAACGGTTGCTTTGTAATTGGCATTTATCTGTTCCTAATCATTCAATCACAATCCAGCCTGAATTATCTTCTTTTTCAATGAAAGAATTGAGACTGTTTTCCAGCAAAATGCCGTTATCAGTTTGAGGCGCAGGAGGACCAGGATCAGGGGTTAAATTGGGTGAAAGATTTGCATAATACGCCGTCCCAGGACCAGGAGGCGTAAATTTGTTATACGGATAAACATTAGGGTTATAATTAGGTCCCGTTGAGGGATTATATGGCTGATAAGGACTAGACATAAATCTGCTCCTGTTTGGCTAATGCTTTAGCAGCAGCATTTTTTCTCCGAGTTTCCCAACCTTTTTTAGTCGATTCAGTTTTTCTTTCTGGATCGCTCATGTAGTGGGATTTACCGCGTGGAGTATTAGCTTTTTGTTTTTTGCGAGTATGATCGTTTTGAATTATTTCTAAGTGATGAATTTTAACTTCGGGATTCTTCATCACATTGTTATCGCCAATGCGTTTTGCGCGTGTTTCAGGTCGATTTTGCGAAGCTTTGTGAGCGGCTTTAACCTCCGGCCGTTTCATAGAGTGCAAATCACCCCGAGGAATATTTTTAAATTGTTTTTCTCTTACTTCCGGGATAGCCATTACATTATCATTACCAGATTTACCTGGTTTTCCATACATTGGATGATCAGCGCCAACCATTCTAGGTGGAGCTTTGCCGCCAGGATGATCGTTAGTTAAAAAACCAAGAGGCTTTAAAAAAGCAATTCTTTCCATCTCAAATTCATACGCTGAGTCTTCGTTAACGAACCAAGCAGCAATTTGAATTCTTGGTTTCTGGCCAGAATTTAAAATTTTATTAGTAACATAATTGGTCCAATCGTTATCGCGGACCATTTGCCATGCGCGTCTCTTACTTCCTTTTCCAACGTAGTAAACTTCGTTGTAATCAGGGCGAACCCATTCATAGACGTAATGCGGCGCTATGTTTCTCATTACAATGGCACACTTAAAGCTTGCGTTACCGTTAGCATGGCTATTCCTGTTCCGGCGGTTTGTATTAACCTTATAAACCTAGGAGCAGAATTAAAAAACATTTGTGCAGGGGCGGTTCCGTTTACCATAGCTGGTTGATTGACATTGAACCAAGTCATATAAGCGGGTGGAACGGCACCAAGTGGGTCTGTGGGATCGTCAAGGGTTTCTTGGACGGAGTAAACTACTGGCGGATCACCCGGATTTTGATAAACATTGACTTGAACGCCAACAACTGGGCTTGCCCACGAATCAAGATAAATCCATGTACTCTCTTGCACCCCGTTCGCATCAGCATTCTGCGTAAATGTCGTCCTGGGCATCATGGCTAAACACTCCCGCCGTGACGTTTATGAAGCTTTTTGAGCGTTTCGGCTAACGCGGCCTGTTTTCTTATGTGCGGATCTTGCGAATGCTCCGCTTTTGCAAGCTTTTTAGCAGGAATTTTCTCGCCTTCGGGGACATGAAGCGACTTATGAAGCGATCCAGGATGCTTAATTGCGCCTTTTATCCAATTATCGGCCATTTTATCCCCCAAAAAGCGAAAGAAAGGGCTGTTTTTCACAGCCCCTTCACTAATTTTAGTCGTTAATGTCTTTCATGCCCTTAAAATCAGGACGTTCAGACGTTTTTGACGCTGTTGAAAGAGGACCGCCATTAGCGCGGGCTACACGACCGCCTGATTTACGTGGTGCGCGATCAGAACGTGAGTGAGACTTGTCACCCATGGCGCAACCGCCGTCCTTTTTCGCAACTTTTTTCTCTTTTTCGAGCTTTTCATACTCGTGCATGCCGCCAGCTTCGTGGAAGCGATCCTTATAACCGCCCTTTACACGACCGCCTTTTTTAAACTTGCTCGTGCGCTCTTCAGCTTCTTTACGAACGTTGCTGTCGCCGCCAGCATAGTAATCTGTGCCAGCTTTGTCCGAAACCTTAACGCCTTCTTCGGTCTTACCGCCATCGGCGCGATATGTTCTGCCTTTCATAATCCTAATCCTTTATTAAGCGTTGCCGTTAGGGCCTTGGAGATACTGAACTGTTAATACGCCAACTCCAGCACCAGGAGCTGCGCCGCCATTAACCGTAATAAGAACGTCAGTAGTCCCGACGCTAACCCAATGTGATGCAGTGTTTGGCGCAACAACAGAAACGCCAGCGCCAACCGCAGCCGCAGCCGAAAAATATGTCGGATTAGCAGCGCCACCCGTAGCAAGGTTTTGCGCAATACCAACACTTACGTTATTGGTGAATCCGGTCGTTGCTGTAAACTGAATGCCAAGAATCTGACTGCCAGCAGGAATGCAAATCGCTGTCGTAATCGCCGCAGATGCTTCCGTAAGCGGAAATGATTGCGCCATTACAACTTGGCCAACGTTGGCAACGTTGTTTCCGATAATGTTACCGGATGTATTCAAAATGTTACCAGCCCTTACCGGACCAGTAAAAGTCGTCGTTCCCATGTGCTATACCTCCTGCACTAGGTTTCGCTCCATCGTCTGTGCAGAGTCTGCCGGGCCAGTCGATGGGGCTAAGGAGCCCGGATCAAAGACGGGGGCTTTTGACCCCCGTCATATTATTATTACGAAGTTGGGAATGAACCCCAAATGCTTCTCCAGTTATAATAGCCGAAGCTGTACCTTTCGTAGCCCTTGACCAAAAGATTATCGGTCGTAAAGTCTACCTGCATGTCCATTTCATAAGGTACACGTTCCATATAAACGAGGCCCTTAATGTTGGTCAGCAAGAACCAAGCATACTGGGACGTCAAGAAGTCCATGACCATATAACCTTCTGGCAGACCGCCAGCGGTTGTATGGATCGCATTGACGTCGTTGTCTGCTGTGCCTGGGCGAAGTTCTGTCTTTGTAAGACGGATAGCAACAGGCTCAAGTGACGGTGGAACGATCAGCTTGCGTCCGCGAGCGAACATCTTCAGACCAGCGATGTCTTTGAAGTTCTGACGGATGCTAACCATTGCGTTCAACAGTGAAGACTCGTTCAAGTCTACCTGAACAACAGGCGTATTAGGAATTGTGCCGCCGTCAATCGGGTGATTGAGGTTACACAAAGACACGCCGTCGCCGCCGACTGCAGCATTATATGTCTGCGCTGTGTTCAACACGTTAGCGCCGTAGATTTCCTTTGTCTGACCAAATGACTCGATCAGGCCGAGGTTTGTAGGCGTAAACTGTGTCTTATACAGGTTGTCGTCGATTGCTTTACGAGTGATCGCGTAGCCGAGACCAATCTCATAATGCTCTTGGTTATAGACATAACGCTCAGAAGCGTTGTTGTCGAAGCTAACCGCGCCGCCTTCAGTCTTGATTGCTGCAAGACCAAGATAACGCATTTCAGCTGTGCGCTCGAGAGCCATGTTTGATTTGGCTTTTTCGAACGTTTTATCCCACTGACTGGGAATTTGTGGATATTTTCCTTCCACACCACGCAACCCTGGGAGCAATAAGTCCCGGATTGCTGAGAGATTGACTGCCATATTATCCTACCTTGCGTGTATCCACGCAGATTAGATGTTTCCAAGATTTGCCGGTCTTGATAAGCGCAATCGTCGATTTATCGACATTATAAATCTCGGCAAGTTTTGCGTAAGACAACTTTGAAGAGCGAATCTCCAAAACTTTCTCAGCTGTCAGCTTGGCTGTGCCAATCTGCTCACCGTTAATGTCTTTGCGACGACCACGGGCCTCACGGTCGGCAACGTTATCTTTTTGAGTGCCAAGGATTAAATGGTCTGGATTTATGCAGGATGAGTTGTCGCAGGTATGCCGAACGACTTTTCCCTCTGGGATTTTGCCGTGGTGGGCTTCGTAGGACACTTGATGCGCCCCACGCTTGCTGCTCAACTTTGTCTGTATTTTGCCGTAGCCAGAATTACGGCCACCAACCCACTCCCAACAACCATTTTCCGCAAGACGGCAACGGTTCATTAGGGTGAACTTGAGAAGCTGTAAGTCGGTGACTACAGTAAACTCAGCCATAAAATCCTAATGCTCCTATTAGGCGATGCCGGTGACAGCAGAGTTGCTGCGCAGCCATTCATTGTTAAAGCCAACCTCAACCCAGTTATACTGAGAAGTAGGATCAGCGCCATTTGATCCAGGAGGATCAAGAACCATGTTGGTGATAATGAATGGGAACGTATTAGTGTTTCCAACCGTATCAACAAACATACCGGACTGCTGAGTATTAGGATCGCCCGCACCGACATTGAGCTGACAATACTGACCAACTGGCGAAGAGCCAAAGTTGTAAATTGTGCCAGAAATCTGAAACGCGCCGCCAGATGTCTGAACAACAAAACGGCTGTTGGGGTCATCAATGATGTAAGCCGTAACGTCGCCTTGAGCGTCGTTACCTGGCCAATACTGATTCCAAACTACGCGCTTCTGGCTAACGCTGAGGTATTCACAACCCCAGAAAATGCCGGAACAAGGCGCATTAGCAAAAGCGCCAGGAGCCGCCTGTGTAATATAGCCATTTGCAGGACCTACCACAGGAACAGTCGCGTCACCTTTATAAATGGGCTGTGCATTAGTAGAAGCAATTCGACGAGTTGAGATCCGAAAATTTGTCGGACCATTGCTGGTCGATACTGGTCTGAAGCCAAAAGGGGCAAAATTATTGCTCACGGCTTCCTCCTTATCAAGGTGGATGTCGTTAGCTTTAACAGCGCGTTATAGCTTTAGACGGGATATGGATTTAAGAGCAACTCAGCGTGAATTGCTAAGAGACTTCAGGGCAAAACCCCGACGCTTGGCATTTGCCAAACTTAAAGCGAATATTTTAAATTCTCGGCGCGAGTCTTTAAAACAACCGCAATAAATGTATTAACGGCCAGCTTGGCCAATAGTTTGATTCCAGCGGATATTATAACCCGCCGGAATTTAAAAGTAAATAGCTGATTATTCCTGCGGAACGTCGATTGGCGCTCTTGTTTTACTAAAACGATTAACTTCGCGTCTGCCAAGATCACCCGCACGGCCTTCTCGCATTTGCGCTTCTTTGGTAAGAATGGCTTCACGAGCAGCACGGCGTTCTTCTTCACGGGCTTCATCTGTGAACAACTTTGGGCGCTCAGAGAGTATTAGTCCCCCCACTTCAATGGTTTCGCCTTTCCAACCCTTCGGCATAAGTTCAGGATGACGATTTAAAGGAACGGGCTCCCAGCCATTCATTTCATTCTGACGAATACGATCAACGTCGTCCTGATTCAGGACAGATTTCAACTTCCATTGATAGTCAAATCCATCCGGCGCAGGTGGTGCCCAATATTTGTCGCGCTCCCCCGCATTCGCCAAATCAGGATTCCCACGGATAGCACGAATACGAGCTTCAGCGCGAGCTCTAGACTGTTCTGGAGTTTCTTTTATTGCTGCTCCAGACTGCTCAGCCTTATAAGCTTTTCCTTCTTTTGTCCGAAGATCTATGTTTGTTTCATTAATCATGATTTAATTCCTTATGCCGAGAGCTTGCCCTGCTTGATTAATATTTGCTTGTTCCTTGCGTATGATTCAATCGCCTTTTCTCGAGGCAAGTCTGGCTCCATAAGAAGAGCAACGTCAACTTCCTGTGGCGATAGCGTCATAGTATTTCCGCTGCCGCTAGACCGGGATGAAGTAACGCTGGCATTTGACGTAACCGGCGCTGAAGCCATAGCGCGGCGCGATTGCTGCGTAGGCTCTGAACGCTGGTAAACAGGCTCTGGCTCAACATAGTCATTTGAATCGTAGCCCAGACGGCTTTCGATAAATTGAAAATATTCCTTAGATTCCGGCTGAATGCCGTCTTCTACTGCGTCTTGATGCGCCCGCGTAAGCTTACCAATTTTATCTACCGCATCAGGATGCGCCCGAAGCCACTGAGCGCTTTTAGGCTGCAATCTCGCCGCATACATTTCTACAGGATCTTGCGGAATCTGAGGCTCAAAACTAGGAACCTGCTGCTCATAAACAGATCCTTCCGTTGGCTGCTGAAGAGTTTCTTCTAGCCGCTGCTTGCCGTTTTGAAGCTGAAGCAAATGGCTTTCGGCTTGAGCAATCATACGCTGAGCTCTTGCCGCAGTAGCATAATCCCCCGCGGCCATGGCTGAAGCATAATCCCGCTCAGCATTAGCTGCCGCTTGCTCAGTGGCGTCAATGGCGTTCAAGATAATTTTTAAATTGCTATCCTGAACTTCATTACGGGCATACCCTACCTGCTGCGCTTGCTGGCGGGCAAAATATTCGGCTTGCTTACGCGCTTCGCGTTCAGCTTCTGCTACTTTTTTCTGATACTCATACTGCGATTTTAAGTCTTTAAGCGCTCTTTCACGCTCATCAACTTTCTGAGATCTCGGATCGTCGTCTACAGCTTCAATTTTAGCCGATTTTTCTGAAATTTTTGGATCTTTTTCAGCCAGCTCAACTTCAACAACAGATTCTTCCGGCAACGTTACCTTTACCGGCTTTTCTTCTTTAATATCTTCCATGGGAGCGCCCCTATCTTAATATATTAAATCAGGAGAAGCCACTGTCATACGGATATTGATATCCGTTATAATGCGGCAAAGAGTTGCGTCTTTGGATGAAACGCTTTTTCCGGTATTCAGCGTGACCGGCCATCCGTCCGAAGCTCGGAAAACACACCATTCTCCAACTTCAATATTACGGAATTTATTACCATCCTCATCAAGGTATGCGGTTGGGCCCATTTTTACAATTAAACCCACTTTACCCTGAAACGCATCTTCTCCTCTTGCAGTATCAGTAAGAATGATTCCGGATTTTGTTTTTTCAGGCCGCATATATACAGCTACTAAAACATCTTGTCCGTAGACTGAAATACCGCTTAAATCTCCTATTTTATCCAAAAGCTCTTGTTTTGGATCCGTATCGTGTTGCATTAAGGTAGCGGGCATCGCTATCTATCCTTTTCTAGTTTCATCTATACCCAAAACGCGCTTCTGGGCTTCATTCGCGATCAAGAGAGCTTCTCTTAGACCGGATATTTTACCGACTCTCAGCTTGTAGTCGGAATAATCTACTGGCTTACCGGAAACAACTTCAGAAGCTATTTGCTCAAGGCGCTCGCCAAGAGCTTTTTCAATTTCTTCATACAGCTTTAAATCTAAATTCAATTGTCCGTCCTTATAAATTGGCCCCCAATCAGCGCGACTGAGGGCCAATAATGATTAATAGTTATTCTTAGATTTAGTAGGCCCTAAGCCATAAGCCTCGCTTTTTTCCCTGCGTCCAAACCCGTTATTGCCGAATTTGGTTTGTAGATACCCGTCTTTCATAGTGGCCTTGCGATACGGCACCTGAACTGATCCGCCATCTTTGCGCATCATTGGAGGCATGCCGCCAGGAGGTGGGCCACCGGGGCCGCCAGGAGGCATCATTGGAGGAGCCCCACCAGGAGGCATACCGCCCATAGGTGGCATACCACCGGGAGCCCCGCCCATAGGAGGAGGGCCGCCCGCACCAGGAGGAGGGCCCATAGGAGGCGGAGGAGGCATCATTCCACCTGCCGTCATTGGCGGCATAGGAGGAACATTCTGGCCCTGCGGCTGAGGCTGGCCAATCATAATATTAACCTGCGTTTTGCCTGAGCCTTTTTTAGCCGCCTTACCGTCTGAAGAGCCGTCAGCGCCACCCATTAGCATACCGCCGTCAGCGCGTTTTGCTCTACCGCCGCGCTTCATACCGCTATCGCCAATACCTTGCGAACGAAGGAAAGCGCCCGTTGATTCATCATCGGTACGAGGACGGGTAAACTCTGCAGGGCGTTTAGGTGGTAATGGAACATTTTCTGACACTGCGCCAGGAATTGCTCTTCGCATTTTATTTTCAATAGCGCCGGGATCAGCCCATGTTTGAGTTCCCAAGCCCGCAGGGCGTTTAGGAGGAACAGGCGCTACCCGTGGGCGAGCCATAGGCGCAGCAGGCTTGCGAACCATTGGCCGAGGACGCGCATCCGACGCCACAACTTTACCTTGTGGGGCCGCATTATCATCGCCCGTGAAGAAGCTGCCAATATGACTAATAAAGTCACCAAGAGGGCCGCCGTCTTCCTTGTGAACGCGACCTCCTTTTTTCTTAGCTGATCCACCCCAGCATTTCTCAGCAGCACCGCCTTTTTTGAGTCCTTTCATTGACTCTTGCTTGTCGTGCTTCTTGTCTAAATCAGATGCTTCCCACTCTTTGTGGGTCATATGATACTTTTTCTCTAGCTTTTTATCTTCGCGCTCATCACGTGGTGAACCTTCAAAAGTTGAACCACCTTTGGCGCGGCCCGTATAATATTCTGTCTTGCGCGTGTGGCCCTGAGCGCGACCAAGTTCTTTTTCAGCCTTTGCTTTATTGCCATACTTCAAAGCGCGCATAGCCGAATCAAGTTCGCCCTTGGTTTCACCTGAAGTGCGAGCTGCACCATATTTTTGACCCTTGGACATATGGCCTTCGTGATAAGCGCTACCGCCTTTTTTATGGCCCTCACGCGGGCGAAGATGCTGAGCGCCTTGAGATTCATGGCTGCGGGCTTCGTAATCTTGAATCTTGCCGCCATGCTTACGCATAGTGCCCGGAGCCATATCACCAGGAATACCGCGAACCTGAGAATCAAATTCATCCTGCTGCGTCTGGGGTGAAGGGATCATGCCAACGCGAGCGCCGCCCGCAGCTTTGCCTTTGCGGGGTGCTTTATCCAAACGCTTCAAAGAAGCAGCGCCTGTAACGCGGCCACCCTTCTTACGCATAATCTTTTCAGCGGTGTCTTTTGACAGTTCTGGATCCTTATTTAAAGGACGCAGACCAGCCTGTTTATTCGTATTAAGCGCAGGAAATCCAGCCCAATTTTTGGCTTCGCCTTCTTCACCTGACTTATACGCCTTTAACTTTTTTTCCTGCAGAGATTTGGCCTCTGCTTTGTATTCGTGTGCCATTTCCATTTTCCTATAGGATCGAGATACCTATTGAAGCGCTCGATAGGATTTTAAAACTCTTAGTGGCCAACTAAGAGTGACATTGCCTAAGCACTAGGCGGATTCTTGGGCGTTGAGTAATCATAATCCTTGGCTACAATTAACCCAACACCGATTAAAACTTCTACAAGCGAACTCGCAATTGCAGGAATGTCAGACGGACTAGCTGCGCCTAATCCCCATTTTACGCCTGTTCCTGCAAGAATAGCTAAGCCAACAAACGTTGTCTTTTTATTCTGTTTGATGATGTGTAAGTGACGATTAATTTTCTGTTTCATCGTGCACTCTTTCTTCGTTTAGCAAGGCGTAAAGCGTCTTCCACTGCCCCGCCTTTTTTCATGGCGTATTGGCCCAACCCCAAATTACCTTTTTGATAATCTTCCGGGTAAATGGCTTTGCCGCGATCTTCTTTTTTTGACCATGGCTCATACCATTCATCTACAGGCTTACGTTTAGCCAATTCTTCTGCTTCTGCTTTTTGCTGTTCGTAAGATTTAGGATGTAAACGATTATACTCTAAAATAGAATTCTTTTTTGCTCTGTCGGGCGTAACAAAACTATACGGATTAAGATTTTTGCCGCCACTAGCTCTTTTGCTACGAGTTAGCCTGTCCGCTACTTTTAATGCTTTATTACGCAACTTGTTTATCGTCATGCGACCGCCAGTTGCGCCAGAATCCATGCCGGACCAGCTATCGCCAAAAAAATTAGCCCCTGTCGTTGCGTCATTCCACGCCATTTCTTCAGCAGGAGTTGACCATCCTTGTCCTGCAGCGTTTTGTTGATCTGCATAACTGCTCCACCCAGCATCTTGAGCTTGCGCATCTAGCTGCTCTTGCTGTGCCTGCGCATATTCAGGGGAAGCATAATACTGGCTGGCGCTGGTGTTGCCATTATCTACCGCTGCTTGATAATCGGCCTGCGATTGAAATCCTTCTTTTTGCCACGCCGGAACTTGCGTCGTTACGTCCTTCGACTGCATTTGCGTCTGCGTCGTCATGACGGTTTTAGTTGTCGCAGGCTCTTGATAGCTAATGCTATTACCATCCGGCCCCGTAAACGTTTTCATTTGCCCCGGAACAGTTATCGTTTTGGGAACCGAAATCTGAACGGGAACTTGAATAGTAGATGTTGACGCCACCATTTGCGAGCCATCGCCGCTTAACGCTGCTCCTTGATCTGATGGGGCTCCCGCATTTGGATCTGTAGAAATAGACCCAGAATTTACACTGGGTAAAGATTCTAAAGTGCCTTGCGCATCAGATCCAGGAACATTGCTTGTCGGGAAACCCGTTTGCGCCGTAGATCCCTGCGTCTGCTGGATTATCTGATTTCCTACAGTCGTATTTAAATTTCCAAGAGCGTTTTGAACTGCATTTGGATCGTTTGGTACTGTGCTTGTAGGTATATTTGGCGGAACTTTAACATCTGGCTTGGCACCCGTTGTAGCCCCAGTTTGCAAAGCATTAACATTTTGAACGCCTTGTGCATTTTTTGCACTGTTATTTAATTGATTTTTAATATTTTGCATTGCCTGAGAAACAGTCACAGGCTTGCCATTGCTAAAATACAAACCTCTGTTAAGATTGTAAGAGTTTGGTTGCAAACCAATATTTGTAATTAAAGCATTTGGATTGTTTTGAGCGGCTTTGGCCAGTTTAATTCCGTCCCCCGCACCCAAATTATGAACAGAATAAAGATTTTCACTATTAACGGGCAAACCTGCTTGTTTTAATAAATTTGAATTGGTGACGACGCTTGCCACCCCTTGTGCATAATTAATAACATTTCCTGCTGGGCTTGTATTTGTTTTTAAAGAATCTTGTTGAGCAGGGGTAAGGCCAGTTATTCCTATTTGCTTATTAAATGCTCTACCCGTTGAATTTGAAACCTGAAATGGTCCCGAAGGCCCTGTTCCAGATTGTGCTGTTAATGCCGCATTTACTGATTTTTGAACGCCCGTCTCCTGGCCCGACATTTGTTGCAAATATTGCTGTTGTTCAGGCGTCAATGGATTTGAATTAATAAAATTAGCCGCTTGCGCCGCTGCGTTGCTTACCGCTTGTTGCGCCCCAGCTAACGCCCCGGTTAATTTCCCTGTGTCAAAACCGCCTACAGAATTAAATTTTAAGTTCCCGTCTACAAGACTTGCCCCGCCGACAGCATTTGCGATAGACGCGGGAAGATTCCCAATTGCGTTCATTGCCGGTTGAGCTAAATTTTGAACGGCCGTCGATAACTGCCCTAAAAGATTTGGTGTGCCCGCAACAGCATTACCCACACCAGTTGCTGCATTACCTAACGCGCTGCCGATATTAGAGGCTACATTACCTATCGTATCTCCGATAGAATTATTGGTGGGTGCAGGAGTTGTTGTCGGACCTGTGCTTACACTCCCCGTCGCAGGTGTTTCCGGCTGCATTACATTGGGAATACCGCTAGGCGAAGTGGGCTGATCGACGATAGCCGCAGGCTTACCCGAAATGTTAATAGCTGGCAGCGTTTGCTGCGGCTGCATAACCTCTGGGATACCGCTAGGAGATGTTGGCTGATCAACTATAGCCCCCGGCTTACCCGTAATGTTAATATCGGGAAGCGTTTGCTGAGGTTGTATGACATTAGGAATGACACCTGGCGTTGTTGGTTCATCAACCATAGTCGTTGGTTGATTTAACGGAACAATATTTTGTGACGCCGGATCTGTTGGCATTCCCGCTGGTGTCTGCCCTAAACCATTTGCCGAGGTAATATTTCCCGCAAAATCATTTGCGCCAACTGTGTTGTTTCCACTCTGCGTAATCAGTCCGTATAAAGAAGACTGAATAGCATTAGCCGGAATATTATAACCTTGAGAATTTAATAAAGTAGAAATCGTAGACGGCGAATAGCCATAGCTACTCATATCCACAATCGCTTGCTGTGCATTAGACGGCAATGACTGAATAGACGAATCAATCATGCTGGCGTTAGGAACGCCGGTGCTGACATTAGTTGTTGGGTTCGTATATGTCCCTGTGCTTATTGGCGTGCCAGTTGTGCTTAAACTGCCGCCTGTGCTCGGCGTTCCTTCACTAGAACCCGCACCAGTTGACGCCGCCGGTGTTGCCGGAGAAGACAACAAACCATACATTGAGTTCTGTATGGCATTCGCTGGTATGTTATAGCCTTGGTTTGATAATAAACTCGAAATAGCCGTTGGCGAATAACCATATCCTCCCATATCTGCAATAGCTTGCTGAACAGAGGGGGATAAAGCTTTTATGGACGGATCTATAATGCTTGCGTTCTGAACATTTCCACTGACATTTGTTCCTGCCGCAAAATCATTTGGGCCTACAGTATTTTGTGGAACCGACGTATTTAAATTAGCTCCGTTATAGCTATTCCAATAGCCTTGCGCGCCTTGTGCTGTTTGGCCAAGATAAGACGCAACGTCATTTAAACTCATATTGCCAGATTGAATTTGACTAACGAGAGATTGCATATCTGACGGACTTAATTGTCCACCCGATAAATCGCTAACCATTGAGTTTAACGTATTGGTATCATACGTTTTTGCCATATCAGAATTTTGCCACGTATTTTCTATTTGCTGTGGCGTATATGTTTTATTTTGTAGTGCTGAATTTAATTCATTTACTTGATCTGAAGTTAATTTTTGGCCAGTTACTTGTGTATAATAATTCTGTAAATTAGCTGAATCAGAATTATCGCTCGCTACTACGGGTGAAAAACTAACGTCACCACCAGAATTAATAATGTTTGTTGCTTGATCAGGGCTAAAACCAGAATTAATCAGGCCCTGATAATATTGCATAGACTGACTTTGATTTGAGCCGCCACTATTCCCAGTAGTAGGACCAGGATCATAAGCCGTAGGAGATGCTGGTTTGTTAAAAGACGCATACCAGCTTTGCGCTTCAGGAGTTTGAAACCAATTCTGAACCTGTGGCAAGGTATATTTGCCTTGATTTACTTGATTTCCAATATAAGACGTTACTGTAGGATCTAAGTTACCTAAATACTGATTTGCAAGATTAGATATTTGAGAATTCAAATCCTGCGGCTGCGCCGTAGTAGGCGCTGCCATTGTTAAAGGAGATGCTGTAGTCAAATCCGTAGGATTTCCGCCCACAGCATATTTACGGCGCTGCCCAGCTTTATTTTTTGCTAAACGTAAAGCGTATTTGACGTCGTTATGCATAACCGTATTTCCTATTGATCCAAACCATAACTATATGATTACGGTTGCTGAGTATCCGTTTTAAATGCCGGGCCTGAGCCAGGAACAGCAGGAGCAGGCTGATAACCTGATGGCTGCTGATACTGCGGGAACATTGAAGCCCTTGTCTGCGGATCCATCATGCTCAATAATTGCCCAAACCCGCCGTCTGAAGGATTATTCTGGCTTGAAGGCGAACCTTGAGGAGGCACCGTCAATTGACTTGGAGGCCCATTATATTGTTGAAACGGATTAAATTGTCCGTTACCGCCGCCACCGGATGGAGGGGCAATCTTACCAGACATTAGATCTTTTAGTACTTGGGGAATGTCAGAGGAGCTATATTGCTGAGCATAATCACGGCCACCGCTAAGATCCGGCTGTCCGCCAGGACCCCACGGGCCGCCTTGATCTACAGCAAAACTGCCTGGAGGTGGAATATCTTGGCCGCCCATTGCAGGCTGCCCCGCCCCTGCGCCCAACATAAAATTCATGTTCGGCTGCTGACTGCCGGAAGGAGGGCTACCCATTTGAGGTTGAACAGCCCCTGCTCCCATTCCCATAAAATTCATTTTCGGCTTCCGCTGACGCAAAAGCTGAAGCATTTCAGGTGAAGGAGGTGGTGGCGCTTGGTTTGTATAATACGTTCCCGCATATGGCGTTCCAAAAGGATTGCCCTGCGGAATAGGCGGCGTATCACCTGCTTTATAATTAGTTTGAGATTGCTGCATGTCCGCCCCCATTGAAGAACGGGAAGGCGCTATAATGCCACTAGGATCAAAATTCTGTCCCAATGCGCCTGCGCCCATCGCCATATACGGCTGAGACTGCGGCGCTACTGAACCGCCGTCATCATAACCCGTGCGGGCCAACGACTGATGCAAGCGAAGAGGCGCTGTGCGGCGCTGGGCTAAACGCAAAGCGTCAGCTACTTCTGGATTGTCTTGATATGGATTATACATGGCTTCCTATCCAAATATTCCGGAACCGTTTTTTAAACCGTTCCCGCGGCGTTGAGCGAGTCGCATAGCGTCTGCAACTTGCTGCTGGTTCATTGCTCCGGAATTTAACTGGCTTAACCAATATTGCATTCCGTTTTGATCTGGAGAGCGTCCCAGATCTTGTTGATACTCATTAGTTATAAACTGCGGATTTGATGACTGAGGGTTTTTAAAATCCGAAGAGTTCTGAATGCCTGACTGAACTTGGCTAGGCGTCATTGCCCCCGAATTAAGCTGAGCCTGCCAATAATTATCCGCGCCTTGATCCGGCTGCATGCCATGATAATTCTGATAATCATTTCCTATTAAGCCACCAAATCCAGAAGACGGCGTTCCGGGCTGAGGCTGAGCAGGGTTTACATAATGGCCGCCGTCATACTGTGGCATTGTCGGCTGATCAGGCTGAGGACTACCGCCTTGACGTGGTAAATTAAACCCAAACTGATCATAATTGTTTTGCCAGTTCCACCCATCAGAAGAAGGCGGTGCTGCGCCGTCAGCAGGAACAGGATTGCCTACGCTACCGCCGTCGTCATAACCTACACGCCTGTGCGCTAGCCGCAAAGCGTCCGCTATAACATTGCCCCCGTCAGCAAACATGCGCTTTTGAATTTGCTGTAATGCCTTATTGCCTACATACTTGCCTACGCCGGGGATCATACCTACCGCCGCCGCGCCTGCGCCTAATAAATCGTCCGCAGCTACCGCATTAGCTAACCGCTCTCCTGCTAATACGTTACTTACGCCCGGAGCCATGCCCACAGCTTCGGTTAATCCTTCAACAAAGTGTCTGCGCTCAGGACTGGGCTTGGCGGTGTTTGTGCCCATTAAATAGTTTTTAAATCGCTCAGGTAGCGTAGGATTGTAAGGGCGTAACGTTGCTTCGCCGGGCTTAGGGCCGGTGTCGTATTGAACGGGGCCGCCGTCTTCCCTCGCCGCCCGCATATTATCTACTAGGTTCGGATACGGCCTGCCCGCTGCCTTAGCTGACGCCTTGGCGCTTGCCTTCTGCTTAGACGATAAATGATGCGGCTTTCCTAATCCTTTAGGGCGTGGCTTGTCCCAGATTTCTTTGCTCATGACTTCTTACCACGCGGGGCTTTATCAAGACGAATATGGCTCGCCGATCCTTCAGCTTTGCCGCCTTCTTTCTTCACCCTACCGCCGTCGGCGTGACAGTTCCAAGCGCGTAATGAAAGCGCCTTCCTAGTTGGCTTGCCGTTGTCGTCTTTCATTGGGCCAGGCATGCCAGACATTCTTGCGCAAAATGATTTTCTTCGGTTGGCGTCTTTCTCAGTTTTTGGATGAGGGGCAGGTGGCTTGATATTATGCCCTTCGGCCTTCAAAGAAGCGCGGCCTTTACTGTTGAGGCCGCCAGATTTAGATTTACCTTCAGCTCTTTGCCAGGCGGGAGTTTTATAAGGCATTGTTCATTTCCTTTGCAATATATTCAAAAGATCGCCCTATAGTTGAATTCCGCTCTCCCCTACATACTCTTGAAATACATTGACTTTTTATGCCATAAAATTTGGCAGCCTCGCTAACCGTATCGAATTTTTTGTTATCGGTTTTACACCAAACAGCCTTAGCTCTAAAATGGTTTGATCCAGATTTTTTCGCTCTTTGTTCTGGAGTATGCTTATATCCAAGAGAATTTTTTTTACCGCGCATGTATCTGGCGCTTGCCTCACCTATTTTTCTGCGGGTTGACTCCGAAGGATTTTGCCCAAACTTATTTCCCATCATAACTTTTGAGCTAATTTCTTTCGCCAAAGAATATTGCCAGCTTGTAATTAAACGGGTTTTATGGTCGCTATTAACGCAAATCATACGCCAAAGCGCAAAATACATTTTATTTAAACGCAAACCTTTTAAAAATTTTGTTAGCAACCAATGCGCTAAAAACTGTTCCCGATATGTTAAAATCGCAATATTGTTCTTATTATTTGAACCACCTAATGCTTTAGGAACTATATGATGACGTTCATACTTTCCGCGCACAAATACGCGTCCTTTTGCTCTAAGCATTATTTGTTTATAGATATTTTTATAAGATTTAGGGGACATATTAAGTATCTTCTTTATTAAGAAACTGCGCGCGCTCTGCCAACTGAGACTCTCGATTAGCCTGCGCTACGTCATGCAAACGCTGAGCTGCCGCTTGCTGGGCGTCATGCGCTAACTCCAAAGCGTGCTGCCTGCGGGCTGCTTCTAAATCCAAACCCTGCGTTTGTCGGGCATGCTGCAAGTCCGCCGCCTTGTGCATATTCTCTTTCTGCATTTCAAAAGCATTATGCTTGTCTTCCTGATCCAGCTTTGTCTTATGAACAATAGCCGACTGTTGCAGTCTCATATGCTCAAGATTTAACTTGCCCTGCTGCTCACGCGCCTTACCCATAATGTCAGCCTGCGCTACCTGACGCTTAGTGGCGACTTCCATGCCCTTAGTCTGCAAGTCAGCCATTTTAATGCCGTGCTCGCTCTGAGCCGTCTGCGCCTTAACATTGGCGTCCATCATTTTCGCCTGAGCATTTACCATTTTCGCCTGAGCGTCCATTTGGCGGACAGGATCAACCGGCGGCGGCCCAGGAGGATTATTGTTAAACAAGCCCTGCGCGTCATCAATGCCAATCATATTAAAGATACGCTGATATACCGCCTTCTGATCAAACGCCGTAGGATTCTGCTGAGCCAGCGTATAAACCGCTATCGCCTTCTGAATGCGCATTGTCTGGCTAGACGTATTAGGATCAGCCTTAGGGATAATGTCATTATTATCCAACGCTGCCTTCAGGCGCTCTAAATCGCCTTGAAAGTTTGGGTTCTTATTATTGCGCCACAAAGCCTGCGGATCACGACGGAATAAATCCTTCAGTAACGCAAATTCTTTTTGCTGTGCATTGTGCATACGCTTGTGAACCGCGCTTACTACCTTCTGCGCTTGTTCAATCAAGGCAATCGTCGTCCCCACAGGGGCGTCATTCCTGCCCTCGCCTACTGCCGTCTCAGCCGTGCCGCCTACGCGATTAGAAACCTGCTCTACGTTCTGGATCAACTGCAAAAAGCCGCCCGTAACGTCACGATAAGGCAACGGCATAAACGCCTGATTCAACGGCACGCCATCAACGTCCATTGGCGCTACTTGTCCAGGTCCGACGCGAATGTTGGTCGTTTGCTGCTTCCCCGTGGAGCGAGCCATGACTCCGCCAGGAAAATTAGCCAGCATCCCGTTATCAAGAGCAATGCGCCAAGCAGCCGTGAGAGCCCGCGAAGCATTTCCCAAAATGTGAAGCAAACCAAGGTTGACGCCCGGAAACGCCGGAACGAAAACGTATTCAACGAAGACTTCTTGTCTGACATAGGAAGGATCTCCCTCCGCCCACCAACGGCGGATCTCGAGAATTTGCCGCGAATCCTTATCAATCGTCACGCGGTATGGGAGCGGCAACCCTGTCTCCTCACCGTCTTCCTTATGTTCAAATCCCTTTAAGTCTAATTCGCAATAACACTCGTAAATTTCCCTATCGACTTCTTCCATAGTGCCGATATTCATTTTCGACATCAAGCCAGCAATCTCATCCAGCTTGCGATCGACAACATTTAAATCCGGAGTGATCACGCCAGACGTCAGCGGTGTCTCACGCCACGCTCCGGCAAGTTGCATTTGCTTAACGACGCTTGGACGCATTCGCGAGCGGTGCGTGATCCGGCCACAAGCCTCAAGTGAAACAGCTCCGTCCGAGAGAATAATGTCCTTACGGTCGATTGTCTCACTGACAGGACGTCTTTTGAGCGGGTGCCAATAAACTTTTTTATAAATCTCACCGCTAAGTCCCAGTGAAAAGAAGGCCCTGTCCGTGTCTGGGTAATACTCAGGAGCACCCGTCGTGAGGTAACGATTGAAGTCTTCCTCAAGCTCCCGCGCTTCTTCGTCCATTTGCTGTGTGCCATCGCCCTCATTCGCAACTTTAACAGGACCGTCGGACGGTAGCAGTTCTCCACGCGCATTGGCTTGGAATCTAAGAACGGCTTCCAATAAGAGCGGGTGCTTGACAACTGATATGCCTTCTTCATTAGGTTCTGATCTTGGCTCTTCAAGTTTGATACCTAAAAGTTCAATTCCCTTGACAACGTCCTGTAACCTTTGCTCTTGGCGGGTAATGTCATCCGTTATCAAACGAATAAGATCATCCGAGATACCGCCCAGCGTTCCGCCATCTACAAACATTGCTAAGTTGGCGTCATGATCAGACGCTTCGTCGTCTAACGGCGCAAATCCAAAGCCGCCGAAATTAATATTGATTGAGCCATCAGGAAGATCTATTACCAATGCGTCTGGCTTTTTAGTAACTATATCTAAATCAGACAAATCAACAGTTTCACTGCCCGGCAATGCTGGCGTATCAGGCGCGGGCGCTTTAATAAAACGGGGGTCATCCATAATTGAAATCCTAATGCGGCCCGGAGCAAGGACTATTGATCAGCTGCTCAGCCATCTCACGAAAGTAAACAAGATTGGTGTTTAACATTTTTGATTCAAGAACTAACGCAGAAAGCTCTTCAGCGAGTTCTAGTCCGCGACCTTCATTCCCTTCTACACATTTAGCGATCTCAAGCAAAACCTTATTCATTCTTTCGCGAATGGCGTCGGATCGCTCTTCTATTTCGCAAAGGGTCTTCATTATAAACCTATGGTGCTGGCGGCAGGAATCGAACTTGCGACATCCGCTTTACAAGAGCGGTGCTCTACCAACTGAGCTACGCCAGCGTTAAACATCATACACCGCCTTTGTCTTAGGCTTGTATGCCGCGCTAAACTTGATATCCGCAAGTATCTCCTCTGGCCTGCGGATCAAGTTATGCTCGCGCAAATACTTCAACGCCTGCGTAGTAGAGTCCACCAAGTCATCATGCTTTGCTTTAGGAAACTGTTCGAACTGCGTTATAACCTTATCCGCCCACGTCTTATCCGGCGCATAAACTATCCCGTTACTAAACGTCGGTTGAACCGCATAAGCCCGCGCTACCTTATCCGCGTTGCCCGGATTCACCAACCTCACTGCCCAGCTATTAGTTTTATTCAGCCGCTCAATCTCTTGCGCGACCGAAAGACCCGGACCTTTAGCCTCAACCAACAACATATCAACGTTATACTTATTGCACGTGTCAATGACGTGCTCAACCAAGCCCCAAGCCAGCAACTGACGATTTCTAAATGCTACATCCGTCTCGCCCGGCATGCGCTCAATATCCGGCCCGTGAATAGGCAGGCGCTTCTCCCAAGCATGCATCAACATAACGCAAGGAATAGTGTCGCGCTCGTCAAGGACGTCCGACACTTCTCCCGTGCGGCTCAATATCCGGCGCGCTGATTGTCCGCCCTTTTGCCAAACGCCCCAAATAGTCAACGCGGAAGGATCATTCTCCTGCTTAGACGTATACGCGCCGTCTAGCGACGCAATAATGTAATCCATCGGCGGATACTTACTTGCCGACGCAACACCATTAGCCTGCGCGCTCTCGTCATCCCAAAGCTGCCACCATTCGCGCTTGACTATTCCGCCGCCTCTAGGAGACGGAGACTGCTGGAACTGACCCGCTACAGCCCAAGGGCCCATGACCGCTTTATCGCGCTCTACAACCTCGCGAGGAAAGCGTGCTTCAAATAACAACTCGCCTTCGTATTCGCGTTGATCTTCAAAGCCGAGGTCCGTGACACACTTACGCTCCGGATCAAACTCCATAGGTAACATAATATGCGTGTAACCTAAATTCTTTTCCAATATAACGCCGGACACATCGTCCGTGTGCAAGCGCTGCATAATAACGACAATCGCGCTCGTCGCGGGATTCGTCAAACGCGTAGGCACCGCTTCTAAAAACGTATCAATCGTCGTCTGACGTTGAATATCCGACATAGCACTATCCACGCTATGCGGATCGTCGATCGTTACTCGATCGCCTCTAACGCCTGTCATGCTCTCAAACGCTACTGCCTCGCGAAAACCCGTTGCGGTGTTCTCAAACTTTGTCTTAGCGTTTTGATCGCCCGTCAACACAACCTTATCGCCCCAACGGCGGCGATACCAATCTGACTGAACTAATCGGCGCATCTTAGTAGAATCACGAATAGCCAGGTTTTGACTGTGCGCCGTACAAACATAACGCAAACCCGGATTCTTTGTCCACTCCCAAGCAGGCCAAAATACGTTAACCAATAATGACTTCATCATGCCCGGCGGAACGTTAATCAATAACCGATTTATCTCTCCGTCCGTTACCGCCTGCAAATGATGAGCAATAAAACTTATATGCCAATTTTCAATATACGGCTGCACAGGCTCTACTACATGCCACGCCTGCTTAATAAATTCAAATAACGACTCCTCACACTCTTCTCTTGAAACCCTGACCTCCAAAACGCTCTTAGCCTCAGCCTTCGCAACCAATATATGGCGCGGAAGCCGAAGCAAGCTCCTAGGGTCAATGTCAAAGTGAAGACTCAACTCTGCTCTTCCTCATCTGCCTCTTCAGAAATAACCTCGCCCTCTATCTCTACACCACTAATAAACTTTACCAATTCAGCGTCGCTCAACTTCTCATAAACGTTAACCGAAACCTCAGTGTGATTCGACGGCTTACCCCATCCGCGATCTAAAATCTGAGACGCCGCGCTCAACCTATGCTGAATCGCCGCCTCCTTATTGCGCATCGTTTCTAACAAAAACCGAAACGCCTCCGGCGAATGCTGCTTGGCTACTACTTTTAAATCTCGCTTTATCTGCTGATCCATTAACTCGTCAGCAGTCAATACCTTCTTAGGCCTTCCGTTTGGATTAGGGCAAAAACCCTTCTTCCATTTGTAATCATCCTTACTCTTTGTAGGACTGTTTGTTACCATTGTCACTGATCTTGGCCTTTAAAAGTGAACGAATATACCTTAAAACAGCGGCTTTGCTCTGTAAACCTTAACGTAATTTAGTATAAAAAGCTAGGGACTTTTTACCTCGGTCTTTTTCAGTTCTATCATGCGTGTTATTGCGTCAGTATCTCTTTTACTCTTTCCCAATTCCAATTCTTTTGACCTTCTCCTGGGATTTCAGAGAAACTTTTTAATCCTTCTTCCGCCAAACATAAAACGTCATGCCCCGAAATTACGTATAATGATTTATCTGCGCGCTTTACAATTACAAAAACCCGCGCTTTATACCGCGCATGCTTACTAATCCACGCAGGCTGTAAAGGCTGAAACGTAACCTTCCAGTGTTTAGCTATTTTAAACTCTAAAAAACCTATGACACCATCAGGCGTGCAATACATAGCATCGGGTATTCCCGGGCAAATATCTCCTGTTTCTAATCTCGACCACAACCAATCAGGAAACCTGCGCTTAAATAAATGATATAATCCTCCGTCAATCATTTAACATGATGATCAAGAGTGTATTTTAAGTCCGCGCTTAAATCAGGACGCCCACGCAACCACTCTAAATAATCTTTAGGAACTTCCGAAAACAAAGAGCCTTTATGTTTACCAAAAGGCATAGACTTCAACAAAATCGGAGTTCCGCTCAACTTGAGGAGATCCTCAACTGTATTCTCTTTTAACATGCACAATAAAATCTCTGCCGTTGTAAGAGCGTCATATAACGCTGAGTGTGGCTGACCTTCCCTTCCAACGTTAGATAATTTAGGTTCAACACCCAAATAATATCGCAGAACTTGATTACTATACGTGGGGCTCTCAGGATACAAATGACGCGCGCATGCGCATGTATCTATCCAGAGTGCAGGTTCTAATATTTGAAGGAACGACCTGTCAAAAGGGCTGTTATGTGCCGCATATATTTTCACACCGCCCGGAATAACAAAATCAACGGCTTCCTCTAAAGACCGCGCATCTACCACGTCTTTATCTGTTAAATGATGTACTGCTGACGCCACAATAGGTATAGGTATGCCCGGATTAACAATAGAAGACCTGTGCGTCTCAATTTCGTTATCCGTTATAACCACTCCTGCTAACTCACAAACACGGTCCGTTTCTGCCCGTAATCCAGTAGTCTCAACGTCAACGACGCAAATCATTTTGCCTGCTTTCTAGCCCAATCGCCCCAGCGTGTCACCAGATGTAAAACGCCCGCAGACGTCATATCAAACATAGCGCCAATTTCGTTTAGCTTGTATCCAGAATCTCGGAGCTTCACAATCTTCTTTATCTTCTCAGGAAAGTAAGGCTCTTTTTTAAGAATTCCCGGAGGTGTCCCTCTTTTACCCACTTACGTTCTCCTTTAAATCAACCACTGTTTGAGTTCATCCCCCGTAACCGCTGCCGCCAAATTTATTTTAGTTCGCAACGCTTTTATTAATTTTTCATCTACTGTGCCTTTAGCCGCCAAGTCAACATAAGTCACCGGAGACTTTTGACCTATTCTATGTGCTCGCGCTTCACTTTGCTGACGATCAGAATTTTTCCAACTATTCGCGGCATAAACAACTAAGTTAGCCGCCGTTAAAGTATTCCCCTCTCCGCCTACGCTAGGGTTGCTAACAAACCAGCGGCACTTAGGCTCATTCTGAAATCTGTCCTTGGCTATTTGCCGCTGCTCATTTGACGTCTCGCCCCAGAATCGCACTACTGATTCTGGGCCATACTCTTCTTCAAGAGCTCTAGCCATTTTCTCTAAAAACCTGGGAAACGGAGCCCATATAAGAGCTTTACCGCTGTGATCTTCTAATAACTCAAGTAAAGATTTAACGCGGTTGCTGGGTATATCCAATACCTCTCCCGACTCCGCTACCGCATGCCCGCACACAATACTATGGAGTTTCATCAAAATACTTGCCGCAATGGCTGCCGTTACATACTGCCCCTCAATCTCCGCCAGCGCAAGCTTCTTCATAGAGTTGTAGGCTTTATGCTGCTCCTCAGTTAATTCCACCCAGCGCAATGGCATATATATTTTCTCGGGCAAATCTACTACGTCTGCCGTTAAAACTCTGAAGCTTTTTTTAGAAATTAATTTTTGAAGTTCCTCAGTATTTCTGTAGCCCACCACAATATCTATTGGTCTGGGCCCTTTTTTAAAATCAACTTTCTTGGTTACTGCGTAACGCGCTCTGAAGGAGTAGAACGTTCTGTGGCCTAAAATACGCTCATCCAAAAATTTAAACTGAGAAAAAACGTTTAACGGATTCTCTGGCGCAACCAATCCCGTCAATATTCTACGGTACGCCGCTAAATGGGCTACGCTTAAAATAAATTTTGTTCTTTGACTATCCGGCGCTTTTATGGTTTGGCTTTCATCTATTGCCCAAATAGTTTTGCCGCCGCTTAAAAACCGCGTAACGAGATCTCTCGCTTTCTCTACCCGGCTTAGCGCCTCAATGTTCATGAGCAACACGCGGGGGCGCTCTCCTTCATACTTTATGAAGGCGTCCATCATACGCAGATTGCTTTTGGTGTTATCCCCGGAGACCCAAGTAAAGTCTATAAGCTGCTCAAACACCTCTGGGTCAAGCCAAGTTTTTAATTCGCCATACCAATTACGATACGCGCCACTCGGCCCCAACACTAATAGGTTTTTAGCTTTGCCCTCACGGAATTTATTTTCAAAATCTTTAACTACGCAAGCGCTCTTGCCTGCCCCCATTTCCATGAGTAGAGCAAACGAATCATGTTCATTTAGCAGGGAAACTGCCGTTTTTTGATGCTGATATAGGTTCATGAAAAATTTATATAACTTAAACCGTTTCGAAGTTAAAGCTAACTTTTTAAAAAATAATTTTAAAAAATGAGTTTAGTGGACTTTACTTCTCTTAAAAAACAATTATACTTCTCTTTACTGGGCTGACGCTGCAGTTGAACAAATACCGGAGAACAGAAATGGCAAACATCCTCGACACCCTCACCGAAGGCGAACTCAAAGTAGCTCGCATCCTTGTTCAAGAGTGCCTCAATGGCATGGGCGGCAAACGTCCATCAGATCTTGAGCACGACACCTACACTTGGGCTTGGGCGGATACGTTGATCGAGAACGGTTACAGCCGCCACGAAGCCGCTGGTTACTGGTCAAGCCTTGAAAAGAAAGGCGTTATCTCTCACTGGGAAGGCAAAGACTACGTTGTGAACGACGACGTTTGGCAGGCGTTCGACCCTATTTGGTAATCAGTGGGGGCTTCGGCCCCCTCCCATCCTCAAGCTGGAGAATCAAAATGCAAGTTCACAACCTCGATAATCAACGTAAACTCGTGGCGCATGACGAACGCGCTGTTCAACATTATTCCAATACAAAAGGCATTGTTATTGGATACGAGCAGTTAATTGAACTGTGGAATGCCGACGAATTGGTAGAAGCCAACATCGTTCGCAAGTGGATAAATTGGGAAACAGGATCAATCCATCACGTTGATAGTGTCCCAGCATAAACAAGGGGCTACGGCCCCTCCCTTCCCCTTTAACTTGGAGAATTACAGTGACCATGTTCACCCCGAAAGAATTCAAAACACCTGTAACGCCATATGAAGAACTCATCTTGGAGGGCATGAAGCTCGCGTCAGCTGAAGATTATGAAGAGTCCCCCGGCGCCATTCTTGTTGGCACAAATGATTACTCAGATTTGGCTGAATTTTTCTTCGCGGAAGAGTTTACAGTATCGCAATCGCGCCGCGCAGCTTACGCAGCTGCTACGTTACTCGTAAATGCCCCCAAACTAGTATCGGTCCTTCAAACCATTTTAAAAGATGGTTTTTTAACAGGCCAGACACTTGGTGACGCTCGCGACGCTCTTAAAGCTGTTGGCGCAGATTCTGACTTCTAAAAAAATTTTAAGTTTTTACTTTAGTGGGCTTTACTTGCCCACTAAAACCATTTATAAAAATTTCACCGAGGCGGAAGCCAAGGTAGCCAACTAACAGAGAGACAACGACAATGTTCACAGAAAACTTAGCCGAAGCTGATGTATCTTTTTGTGGCGGCATTTACGACAAATCTATCATAGTAATGCGCCCTAAAAACGAAGCCGTCCGAGAATACCTCGAGCTTAACGGCTTTCTTCACGATAAGAGCCTCGCTCCTCGTGATATTTCTATTCCCCTTACAAAATGGATCATATCCCATCTGATCACAGACGGGTTCACCGTTTATGCGCCTACTTTTCAGTTGGAGCGCGTACGATGAAAATAAAAACCTCTAACTGGCCTCTCTGCCCCATACCTAGTTTGGAGTGGAACGCTGTAGACGACGAAACCTATGACGGAGAATGCTGCCCGATAGGGTATGGCGCCACAGAGCAAGAAGCAATTGAAGACCTTTTATGGAAACTTGAAGAATTAAACACGCCCTAGAAAGCGTTATAGCCGCTCATAGAGAGCGATTTAAACTGAAAGGCTACACATATGGCTGACTACATTGAAGAGGCGCTCTCCGCCGTTGCAGAGGCCCTCTCTAGCACGGATAAACTCGAGAGGGTTCGTAATGCCGTTCGACAACTGCGAGATCTTGAAGCGCAGAAAACTGAGCTCGAAGATGAGCTCATCGAAATAAAACGCAAAATCACTGATCTCACAGAACGTGAGCTCGTCAAACTCTTCTCTGAAGCCCATATCTCATCCTTGTCTCTAGACGCCGAAGGCAACCTGCCCGCCATCGTCGCCGAGAAAGGAACTTACTACTCTGCCAAAATACCAGAGGAAAAAGAGGTAGAAGCGTTCAACTGGTTACACGCCAACGGTCATGGCGACCTCGTGAAATCAGAAATCAAACTAACTTTCGGAATGGGCGAACGCGACCAAGCCGAAGAGGTAGAAGTAACCCTCGCCCAAAAAGGCGTCGATTACACTAGCAAATTGCAGGTTCACCCTTCAACTCTCAAATCTTTTGTCAAGCATGAGATTGAAGCAGGACATGCCATCCCGATGGAACTGCTCGGGGCCTACGCAGGCGAAACAGTTAAGATAAAAGCAAAGAAAGGCAAATAAAATGACTAAGAACGCAGTAGCCAAAGCTGAACAAACAGCTGTCGCCTTACCTGATGACGATCTTGATGCCTTGCTGGCCGCTAACGCCGGTGCCGGTGTCTCCTCTGATCCGGCACACAACACCATCCCGATGGTATACGTTTTGCAGACGAACAGCCCACAGGTTAACAAGCGTAACGATAAATACGTTACCAACGCTGAGCCCGGAGACCTCTGGCTAAAGAACGGCGCGACGCCTATCATCAAAGGCACAGAGGGTGTTTTGTTCCAGCCCTGCCATCTTGACTGGAAGTGGGTAGAATGGAAGCCTAACCGCGAGGGCTTTGTAACGACGCACGATATGCGCCCTAATGAGGCAACGCAGCAGCACCTTGATCCAACCGACGACCGTATGTCATGGGTTCTGCCTAACGGTAATCTGTTAGTAGAGACATGCTACGTTTACGGCCTCGTTAATTTCGAGTTCCCTTATGTCATACCTCTGTCCAGTTCAGGCTTCCGCGTAGCACGTGACTGGAATACAGACATCCGTAACCGTAAGCACAACGGCAAGCCGCTTCCTGTGTTCGGCACCAAGTATATGCTGAAGACGGTTCTGCGCACGAACAACAAAGGCGAGTGGTTCACACTGGGCTTTGAGTTTGTCGAGGGCTTACCGACCGCCGAGCAGGTTCGGACAGGGTTAGACTTCTTCAAAGCGGTATCTTCAGGTGAGAAAAAAGCGGCTCAAGAAGAACACACAGAAGTGCCGTTTTAAGCAACTAAGAAGCGATTTAACCGCCGGAGGGTGACTTTCGGCGGTTTTTTAACACCCCGCAAAAAATAGGGGGGTCAATAGCCCCCCGCCTTTTATTTTAAAATAACAAACACTTAACCTAAAAAGGGGGTGAAAAGGGGCTAAGGGGCCTCCCCTGCATCTTCTATATATAATGCGCGCGCTTATTAGGTGCAAGGCGCAAGTTATTATTATATATATATATATATATAGAATATATATATATAACCCCCTAAGCGCCTTTCCGGTTTTAAAACAAAAATTTAATGACACCCCGTTTGCCCCCCGTAGGGGGTTAAAGTAACCCCCCTCGGTATTTTTCGGCAAAATAATAATTTTGCTACTTTACTTTACTTACCCGTAGCATTAGGTTAAGCGCCCTTACTTTGATGGAGGTGACAATGAGGATGTTACGATCTTCGGAGGTCCGAGAGATCTTCGGGGGATACAGTTCGGTTCAGCTCGAACATATGATGAAGCAGCCGGATTTTCCGAAGCCGGTTCGCGCTTACGAAGGTGCTAGATTCTTACTCTGGTTCGAAGACGAGATAAAAGAATATCTTGAGAAGCTGCGCAGCCGCCGCGAGGGAGACGCCGCATGACGCTCAAGGTTGCTAGCGAAACGCCTAATCACGAACTCTTTAAGGAACAAATCAGAAAAGTAACGGGGTTTGCCCCGAAGGAGATCATAGAAGGCGGAACGACGTGGCAGCATTTTTCTACGGACCCGCGTAACCCGAACGACGGCGGCGGTTATTATCTTTTTCACGGTTGGTATGGTGTTTTCGGCGATTGGCGAACGTCAGTTGTAGGTCAGCCATTAAACCATTTTTGGTGGTCAAGTAAGCGCCCCACCCCGGAGGAAAGGAAGGAACGCGAGCGCATTAAGCGCGATTTAGACGCGAAGCGCGACGCTGATTACGCGGCAGCGGCGGAGCGTTACAGGGAGGAGTTTCAAAAAGCCAGAGAGGATTACGAGGACCACCCGTATTTGTTAACGAAGGGTATCCGCGTAGTTGGACTTCGTCGCGACGGACAGAATCTTTTGGTCCCGGTATACAACAGCGCGGGCGAGTTAGCAACTTTACAGCGTATTGACGTTACACGAACGCCTGTAAAGCAGTTGGCCAAGGGCGGATTGGCAAGGGGCGGTCGTTTTTATATGGGCGACATTATTGACTGCGTTATTGTGGCGGAGGGGTTGGCGACGGGCGCGTCATTATACAACAGTTTAGAAATACCGACTGTAATCGCGTTCACTGCCTCGAATTTGATGAACGTAGTGGCGGATCTTCGCAAGAAGTATCCTTTGGCGGATATTATTGTCGCAGTCGACGACGACGAGAGCAAGACAGGAATTATGGCTGCCAGAGCAGCAGCAAAGGCAGCTGGGGCAAAGTTATCATTACCCCCGTTCGACCGCGCAATTTATTCAGACAAAAAGCAGTACAACGATTGGAACGATTACGCTTTAAAGTTCGGCGAGGAGCGGTTACGCGAGGTTTTCGAGACGACGTTCATCGAGAATTATGAGACGGATTGGAAGTTTCATGCTGTAAAGAACAAGGACGTTATTGTTTGCAATATTGCGTCGGTCAACGCAGCTTTAGTTCACTCTAAGGAATTGAAGGGTTGCGTAGCGGCGGATTTGATGTTGTGCGACATTATTATTCAGCGCAGTTTACCGGGGATAATTATTGAGGATCGTCGACCTTTGAAGGACGAGGACGTTACGAAGATCACGATTTGGTTACAAAGTAATGGTATGCCTAACGTTACGTCTTCGGCTGTTTTCGAGGCATTGAAGGCATACGCATTAGACAACGCGTATGATTCGGGACGAGATTTTTTAGAGAGTTTAGTTTGGGACGGGATAGCACGTCTTCCGACGTGGCTACATACGTATTTAGGTTCGGAGGACAGCGAGTATACGCGGATGATGGGTCAGATGTTTTTAAGAGCTGCAGTTGCGCGTATTTACGAACCGGGTTGTAAGTGCGATTACATGATGGTTTTAGAGGGAGCGCAGGGCGACGCGAAGTCTTCGTCATTGGAGAAGTTAGGCGGCGAGTGGTTTGCGGATAGTTTACCTAACGCTCAGACTAAGGACGCTTCGCAATTTTTGCGTGGACGTTGGATTGTTGAGATTGCTGAGTTGAGCGCATTGAGTTCAGCATCTACGGAATACATAAAGACATTTATTGCGAGAAAGACTGAGGATTATCGTCCGCCGTGGGGAAGGTTAAACGTTAAGGAGCCGCGACGTTGCGTATTTGTTGGTACGACGAACGAGGCCGCATATTTGCGTGATCCGACGGGCAATCGTCGTTTCTGGCCGGTAATGTGCGGAACGGTTGATTTGGTTGGGGTAGAGCGCGACCGTGATCAATTGATTGCGGAAGCGGTGGTTCAGTATAAGGCTGGCGAGCGGTGGTGGCCGACGCCGGAGGAGGACAGAAAGTATTTTGCACCGCAGCAGGAGGCACGTCAAGAGACGGATATTTGGACGGACGCGGTTGCGTATTATTTGGTTCACCGTTTTGAGGAGTGGAAGAAGGAGAACGAGGGAAAGTTAAGCGCAAAGTTTAAAATTACACCGGGCGATATTGCTTCGTCAGTTTTGAATTTGCCGACGGGTCAGTTGAACCGATCGCATTATAAGCGATTAGACAATACGTTGCGTTATTTGAAGTGGAAAAGGAGCAGCACGAAGCAGCAGGGGAAGTTCCCTTGGACACCACCGGAGGATTGGCCGAAGGGATGGGCTGACGTTGAGCCCCCGACGAAGTCACCAAGCCAGTTAGCTTTAGAGTTGGCGAACGAGAAGCGATTGACGACGGAGGCAAATTTTAGAAATCCGGACGACGATTACCCTATTTAGGAGGACAGTTTAAAATGACAAAACGCGAACTCGCAAGAAGAAAACTTTTAGCGGCGGCGGTGAACGCGGCTTTAGAGAAGAAGTTATTTAATTTAAATCAGGAAGAGGATGATTTGAATAGTGTATTACACACAGAGAAGCACGTAACATATGCATTTCAGGCATTTGGAAAAATGTGTATTGCAGACGCGCGAGACATAGGTTTTGGTGAAATACGTTTTAATGTTTTTGTAAACCCTAAAAATTTGCAGAGGGCAGATTTTGGTTGGTTATGTAAAACACTTGTTATTTTAAGGGGCTCAAAATCTGAAGCAGTTGCTAAGGGATGGTTAGAGCGTGAGTGCGGAAAGTATATTACAGACAGCGTTCCAGAGTTTAGTTCTACTAAAGATATGTTAGATTGTATTTTAAGCACAGAAGTAACGCCGAAAGGTTTTGAATTAAGGAAAAGCAAAAGATGATCACTGAGTTTGCTGAATTCGTGAGCGAGCGCCACAACATTTATTTACGCCGCGCAGCGGGCCACGCTCAACCTTGGACAGACGATCCTATTTTGCGGTCATATTCTTTTTGTAATATGTATCGTGAGTTGGATAAAACAACGCAGTGGATAGCGAAAAACTGGCGCACGCCGAATCAGTCAGACCCGGATTTATGGTTTGCCATGACGATTGCGCGTAACGTAAATCTTCCAGATACTCTGGAAGAATTAGGTTATCCCGTACCTTGGAATCCTGATCTTTTTCTGGCGATTATGAAGGGACGAGTGGCGGGGGGCGAGCGGGTATATGGTCCAGCGTATATGATACGGGCGGGACGCACGGAGGGCCAGGTCAAGGCCACGTATCAGATAGAGCATCAGTTTAATCCTGCGTGGGAGAAGCGGGAGGAGTTGCGGCCGAAGTTAGGTATGTCCTTGGCTGATTATCATCGTATTCTTTTAAATCATCACGGGTATGGCCCATTTTTAGCCGCGCAGATTATCGCAGATTTAAAATACGCAGAGCCATTACGGTCTGCGCCGGATTGGTTTACGTGGTGTTCGCCGGGGCCGGGCAGCATGCAGGGCTTGAATGCGTTAGTGGGGCGTCCGTTGAAGGCACCTTGGAAGGGTGATGAGTTTCGATCGGAAGTTAACAAACTTCAAAAATTTATTAACTCGCGCTGGGATTACGAGCCTTTTCATGCGCAAGACACGCAGAATCAACTCTGTGAATTCAGCAAATATTACAAGGCGAAGCAGGGCATTATAAATCCTAAAAGGAAGTATAAGCATGGCTAAGATCATACAGATTGCGGGCACGAATGCTAGCGGTAAAACGACAGCCATGCGAAGGGTCATTGCAAGGGCGACTAGCAGCACCGCAATTCATGAAGAGGGGCGGAAGCGTCCTGTGGGGTATGACCTTACTTTTCCTTCAGTTGAAGGAGTAGTAAGGGTTATTGGTCCTTACGCTGAGGATTTGCCTACGGGGGGCGTTGATGCATATGGCGGGGCGACGGAGGCTTTTTATGATTTAGTTTATGACTTGTGGGCTCAGGGGTACTCCGTGTTGTTTGAGGGCATAAGGGCAATGAACCACACGCGGGGTATTGAGTTAGAGAATAAGACGCATTCAATGCACGTGTTTTTGTTATCTACGCCGTTAGATGAGGTAATGTTAAGTTTGCAGGCGCGGCGGGAGGCGGCGGGCAATAAGCGGGAGTTAAAGAGCCCCAAGGATATAGAGTCCAATGTTACGCGGGCAAGGAATTATGCTACTAAGATTTATGAGGTAGGGGGCAAGAAGTATATATGCACTCGTGATGAGGCCCCGGATAAAGTATTGTCGATTTTGCAGGGCTAGTCTATTTACTTAGCTTTAAAAGCCAACTATACCAAAAAAGCCATAATAAGGAGATTTGGTATGACAAAGGCAATTTTGTGCAACAAGTATGAGCTACCGTTAAATTTTGATTTGAAGGCCGAGGACGACGTTTCAACGTATAAACAGAGTTATGCTCATTTCGTCGCAGAAAAACCTGGGCTAGTGGCGGCTAAGGCTGCTGCGACAGATTGGCTGCTTGATATTCTAAATCCTGATTTAGAATATACATCAAGAGAATATTTTGCGGGCGTGGGTATCGTGACGTGTATTCTAAATAATAAGTTCAAAATAACTTCTCAAGTTTTATCTGACAGCCATGACGGTTGTGTTGCTCAGTTGAATTCGGTTGACTGGAATACGCCGACTCTCGTTCGGAAGGAAGATGCTCGTAAAACGATGGGCGAAGCGAATAGTAGCGATTTGAAGTTTTATGATTTCCCTGCGTCAAGCATCCTCCACTTAAACAAAAAGTGGTCTGGGTTGAAGTCGGGATTTAGCAGCCAACCTAAGCTACTCGTTTGGACAGATACATCTTGTGCTTATCCTTACACGATTCATGGCAAACGCTACGCGGCAGAGCTGGGCCTAGAAAAGGTAGAGAACCGCGAGGAGTATATCTCAGGAGTAAGCAGCTGGCTTTATAGCAATTTTGGGTATTCAATTGCTAGAGCGGCGATTAGAGGGACCAACGCGATGTATTTTGCAGCGCTGCCGGGGCAGAATAATTGCGCGGTTAAAGCGTTTACTATAAAAGAAAATGAAGATTCTTTCAAAATCGTATAAAGGGGACTTTACTTTTAAAGCGAACTAAAGTATAAGAAGAGGGTGGGCCACAGGGGCTCACCCCTTAACCTGAAGGATTAGACACATGAAACGCACAATAATTGCAGCCCTTTGTGCCTTAACCGCAACAACCTCATACGCTTCTGAACGTGATACCGCATGGCAAAAATACACCAAGTGGGCTTATTATCAGTCTCAAGCCCAGCTAGGTAAAGCCAAGCAGGATAGGGTTTGCTCTAAGACAACCAAAACCTGCACATTAGCAATTTACTACTTTGATAAAGCTAAAAAGCTAACGCTGGCCATAGACGTATATGACTTGGACGATAAGCTAATTAAACGCCAGGTATGTCGGTTTAATGACGCTAAAGACGTACGCACATGCGTAGACTGGGATACGGGCACGACCACTAAAGAAATCTTTGAAAAAGAACAGTGGTGGATTGTAGAGGATTAAGTGGACTTTACTTTTAAATAAAAGTCCGCTATATATGTTGCGTGAGTTAAACTTCTTTGACTCTACTTAATGCGGAGGTTTAAATGTCTAGCAAAATTGTTCATTTCCCTTCGGCTCCTGGCCGCCGCCGTTACCTCGCTTCTGGCAAGGCGGAGGAGTTGCGCCTTGAGACGTTACGTCTTCAAGCTGAAGCTGTCGCGCTCGTTAAGCAAACGTTAGCACAACCAACTCAGGAGAAAAAATAATGCAAACTTTTCTTCCCGATGAAAGTTTTGTCAAGAGCGCATATTACCTGGACAATAAGCGTTTAGGTAAGCAGCGCGTTGAGTGTCTTAAAATTTTGAAGGCATTGACCAACCCAACTTACGGTTGGCAAAATCACCCTGCAACTAAAATGTGGCGGGGCTATGAACACACATTAGCTGAATATGCGATTGAAATCTGCGACGAGTGGACGGGGCGCGGTTTTAAGGACACGTGCCGCGAGAAGATAGTTGATATTTTGATGACGCTACCGTTCAAAGACACCAAGCCAACGTGGCTCGGCGATGAACGGTTACACGCCAGTCACCGGGCGAACTTGAAAAGGAAAGATCCTGAGTTTTATGGTCGTTATGCTTGGGGCGAGCCTGATCATCTTTCTTATTTTTGGCCGGTGGCATAAGGAGAATTAACAATGTTAACTGATGAAGAAGACGCCCGTCTGGAAGAGGAGCATGCTATTAGCAGAAGGGTTTTAAAGATATTAAAGCTTAGGCCGATTCGTTACTCTTATCCAAAAATTGACAACCCAGACGATTGCTATCCAGATCATACAAAGACATACAAAATGTCTATGTCTATTTGCGTTAGCGAATTCCTCGATGGCCTAACGCTTAGGAGTGATCTGAATGCTGCGTTAAAACGCACGGCTTTAGAAGGAACCTGTGATTTCGAATGGCCGGTAGGGACGCATTACGGCGGCAATAGGCATATGCACGTTAGCCTTACTGACCCCACATGGGAAGAGGTATTTAAATTAGCCAATGAGGCTTTTCTTAGTGGCCGCAGCGTTGATCATCACTTCTTAGAATGTGTTCGCAAGGATAGCAAAGACGGAACCGTTCACTTCTTTTTTGGGAGCTAAAATAATCAATAAATAAAAAAAGTAGCGGTCAGACTAAGTCAACGTTTAATTGATATTTGTTTTTTGGTGAGGGTTTAATGAAAGATTATCGTTTGCTTGAAAATCGTGGAGAATATTTTGATAAGTTATATTCCCTAAATTTAGTTGAGGGAATTATGCCAGGACTTATTTATAAATATTTCCCAGCGTTAAAGCAGCATTTTAATTGGGGCGCGGAAGAGTCCCTTTGGTTTGCATTTCTTAATGGTATGACGCAGAACCCTTTGACCTCTTTAAGAATATATGAGCACCTACCTGAGCCGCCGCGCAGCGCAGCGCAATTAGATGAATTTGGCCGGTGGTTTAATGAAGTTTGGGACACCCTACAGTTTGACACTGACAGGCGCTATCAGAAGAAAGACACAGTTTACGCAATAGGAAATTATATTGAATGCATAAAAATGTGCGGCTCTCAAGAGGCGATGTTAACGAATAAATCGTATGATGAACTGTGGAATTTTGTGCGGGATCACTATGCATCTTTTGGACGTTTATCAACGTTTAGTTATTTAGAATATGTAAAGGTAATGGGCTATGGCGCGGAATGTACGGACCTTTTGTTTAATGACCTCTCCGGCTCACGCTCACATCGTAACGGTATGCTCTTACTCCTCGGGAAAGACAATTTTGTTCATGATAAGCGGATGCCGAACGGGTTTGCTGGGAAGTACGAGGACTTCAAGGGCCTTTGTGAAGAGTTAAAGCAAGCAGCAGATGCCTACTTAGAAACGTGTTTGCCGCATAAGGACGCAGGGTATTTTACTTTAGAGTCTCAATGTTGCACATATAAAAATCACTTCTTCGGGCGCCGGTATCCGGGGGTATATGCGGATATGGCGTATGAGCGGTTAATGTGGTATGAGAACGCAGTAGGCCGGGATAAAAATTCTAAGTTGTTGTGGGAAATAAGAGGCGCGTTGCCTAAATGGTTAAGGCAAGAGGTAGATCCAGACGGGTTAACGATCAAGCAGCGCGCAGCAGTGTTCCCAGAAAGAGGCTTTCCGTATAGAGGAGAGTATTTTCTATGAATGAGGAAAGCGTAGACAGATTAATTTTAAAATTAAAAAGAACTATCCGCAATCATTTAATGTTCCCCGACAGAGTAGATCCAGGAACGAAATTTAGAAGCAAGGGCAGTTATAAGTGGAAGTGTCCTATATGCGAAAAGCAAATTGAAGAAGGGGATATAATAATTGCTTTTGCTCCTGAGCCGGGAGCAAGGACAACTTATGTTCATGAAGGATGTGACGAATGATAATTCAAATACGGGGCACGAGTGGCTCGGGCAAATCAACTTTGACTAAAGCGGTTATGTCTCGTTATGAGGAGAAGCAACCTAATTTTGTTCCTAAAAGAAAGCAACCTTTGAGCTATTTATTAAAGAAGCAGGGGGCTGCTCCTTTATTTGTAGTAGGACACTATGAAACAGCATGCGGGGGATCAGACACGGTAAAGACGTTGGATCAAATATTCGGCATGGTAAAAGAAGCGCATGATGCGGGCTATGACGTTTTATTTGAAGGTATGTTATTATGTAGTGACACTAAGCGGGCAGCGGCTTTATCTGAGGAAGTTAAAAAGCAAAATTATTTAGCCATTAGTTTGAATACACCGATTGAAACTTGCATTTCAAATATAGGCAAGCGGCGAGAGGCGAAGGGCAATGATAAAGAAGTCAACCCCGCTAACACTATTAAACGTTATGAGTATGAGCAGAAGCAAATAAAGAAGTTAGAAGCGGCAGGTGTAGACATTCACCACATATCTTATGATGATGCTTTAACATTAATTAAAGAGAAGCTTTCATGCACACAATAACGGCAAGGAATTCCTCTGAGGGATTAAGAATAGCAGCGCGGCGGTTATTAGAGGATGGCCGTATTATTGAAACGCGGAATGGTCCCGCCTATACTTTTGATGCCCCGTTGATGGTTATGTTTACGCACCCTAAAGAATGTTTTGTAACGGACCCTGTTAGAGATGCTAATCCATTTTTTGCATTAGCTGAAGCTTTTTGGTTATTGGCGGGGCGCGAAGACACAGCGTTTTTAGACAAGTATGTAAAGACGTTTGGTGAGCGTTATTCAGACAACGGCATTCTACTCGGCAGTTATGGTAAGCGGTGGCGTTCGCATTTTGGATTTGATCAATTAACGGCGATAGTTGAAAAGCTGAGATCTGACCCTAATACGCGTCAAGCGGTATTACAGATGTGGGAACCTAGGGACTTAATGATAGCGGCGAATGACAGGCCGTGTAATACGGCGGTTATGTTTCGCATTCGTAATGAGAATTTAGATATTTTAATTACTAATCGCTCGAATGACATTTGGAACGGCATGCTGGCCTATAACCCCGTTCAATTCTCTATGCTTCAGCGTGTAGTGGCGGATCAGTTAGGCATACCCGTGGGTAAGTATTGGGTAGTTTCTAATGACGCTCATTTTTATGTAAGCGACGCGGAGGTTTTAGCGCGGCGCGGCGAGTTAACTAAGAGCATGTATCCTCCCAAGGCGTATATTCGAATTGTTGAGAATACTTTAAGCTGGGAGAAAGAGCTTCAGCAAGTAATGTCACATATAGATAAGCTTCATGATAGCGGCCCTTTTGAAATTCCTCAGATGAAGAATTCATTTTTATCTGATGTAGTGTTTAGGGTTTGCGTTGGGTATTATCATTATAAACAAAATCACATAGATAAAGCATTAGCGGTAGTGGATACCGTAGCCGATGCGTCTTGGAGAGAATTCTGCAGGGAGTGGCTGAAGAGGCGGTTTAAAAATGGAAAATAATTTACAAACGTTTGATCCGCGCCGGGCAGGATTAATTGAGCGTTATCACGCACAAACGCACGTAAGCCGTCAAACGGTAGGCGAGCACACATGGCAAGTGCTTAGAATATTAACGACGATTTGGCCGGACATTCCCAAACACGTTTTAATATATGCAATCTATCATGATATTGCTGAGGGCGTTACAGGCGATGCGCCATACACGTTAAAGTTAGGTGACGCACGAATTAAGAAGTTAATGGACGAATCAGAGAATATTGCTTATGCTGAAATTCAGAAGCACTGGAATATTCCTGATCTACCCTGTTTATCAGAAGACGAGAAAAAGATATTCAAAGCGTGTGAGTTGATTGAGATGGCTGAGTATGCGATGTATGAAATGAATCTTGGAAATAAATATGCCAAGGTTGTTTATTATCGTCTTGCGCCAAGGATACGAGACGTAGAGTTTGAGTGTAATGAGTTGACAACAGCGTATCACAAATATTGTAAAGCTCGAGTGGAGTTTGAACGATGAGTATAAACGAAACATTAGAAACAAGAGGCTCGGTTTACGGTGATTATGCGACGCAAGCCAACGTTGTTGAGGGAATCATTGCTGTCATTAGGGACTCTACTAATTGGGAACGTCTTCCTGATACTCATCGCGTGGCTTTGTACTTGATCGCTCTAAAGATTGGGCGGATTTGCACAGGCGATATTAATCATGTTGACTCGTGGCATGATATACAAGGCTACGCGCAGTTGGTAGAACGAGAAATTAAAAAATGAGTCAGCTCCCGTTGTTTACGCCAACTAGTGAGTGGAGCGCACCAAAGGAGTTGCCAGATCTGTCGGGCATTCCTTTAATTGCTGTTGATACGGAAACGCGGGATGAGGGTTTATCAAAAGGGTTAGGCCCCGGCTGGGCGATGGGCCTGGGTCATGTGGCGGGGGTTTCGTTAGCCTGGGAAGATAAAGCAGTTTATCTTCCTTGGCGTCATGCGGATTCGCATAATTTTGAACTGCGCGATTATATGAAAGCTCTTTTTCGTCAGGATCATACGCGGTTTGTTTTTCATAATGCGACGTATGATCTAGGTTTTTTAAATTGTGGTGTACCGAAGCAATTAGGCGATACTGCCGCAATGGCGGCGATTATTGACGAGAACCGTTTTAGTTATTCTTTAGATAATTTAGCTAAAGATTATTGCGGAATAGGTAAAGACGAGACGTTATTGACTGAGGCCGCAGCAGCATTTGGGTTTAATAGCGTCAAAGAGAATATGTGGCGGCTACCGGCTAAATATGTTGGGCCTTACGCAGAGCAGGACGCAAGAGCCACACTTAGATTGTATAATGTTTTAATGGGAAAGATAAAAGAGGAGGGCACAGAGAAGGCGTATCAGCTTGAGGCTGATTTGATACCGGTGATTTTAGAAATGCGCCGCAGGGGCGTTAGAGTTGATTTGGAGTTGACGGAGCGGCAAGCGGTGGGCGTTATTGCGCAACGTGACGAAGTATTAAAAGAAATAAGCGATAAATTAGCTCACACAACAGATATAGAGGCTATACGGTCACCGCAGTGGCTAAAGCGGGTATTTGATGCGGAGGGGATAAAATATCCAAGGACTGAAAAGGGGAATGCCTCTTTTTTAGCAAATTGGATGAAAGCATCAGAGCATTGGTTGCCTAAGTTGATTACGCGGGCGAAGATGTTGGATGATATGGCCAATAAGTTTTTACGCAATTATATTTTAGATTTCGCGCATAAGGGGCGCTTGCATGCTTCGATAAATCAGTTTCGCTCGGAGGGCGGCGGCACACGCTCTCATAGGTTTAGTTATTCAAACCCGCCTTTGCAGCAGGCCCCGTCAAAAGACCCGGTTTTTGGGCCGATGTTTCGGGGGTTATTTTTACCAGAAGTTAATGAAATTTGGGCAGCCATAGACTTTAGCCAACAGGAACTAAGAGGTATAGTTCATTATGCAGAAGTAATGAATTTATCTAAAGCTAAAGAGGCCGGTGACAAATACCGTGAAGACCCAAATACAGATTTTCACACGTTAGTCGCAGATTTAACCGGATTGCCAAGAAAGCGTGCTAAAGACGTATCGTTTGCAAAAGCCTATGGCGCAGGCATAAAACAATTTGCAAGCATGACTGGAATGAGTGAAGATGAAGCACGGGAAGCGATGGATCAATACGATCGCATGATGCCTTTTGTAAAAGATTTGAATAGATTATGTCAGGATAGGGCTGCGAAAACAGGAACAATAAGATTAATTGATGGGGCTCTTTGTCATTTTCCTTTATGGGAAAGCGCGATTTGGGACGCAAAAGGACTTCCAACTGATCGGGAAACAGCTATTGCTAAAGTTCAAGATCCGAGCGACCCTTGGTATAAACATTCTTTGAGACGCGCTTACACGCAGAAGAGTATGAACCGTTTGATACAAGGATCTTCAGCTCGACAGACTAAGATAGCAATGAGAAATTGTTGGTTGGCTGGGTATGTTCCGCTGCTTCAGGTTCATGACGAATTAGATTTTTCATTTTCTAAAGAAGAAGATGCCTTACGGGTGAAAGAAATAATGGAAAATGCTGTGGAACTAACTATTCCAAATAAATGCGACGTTGAATATGGTTTATCTTGGGGAGATAGTATGAAGGGTAGATCATGGGAGGAAGTAAAAAATGAGGTCAATTCATAAGTGGACACCTGAAGATGATGCCGTGTTAGCTAAATTGCGTAACGAGGGCTACTCGGCTTCAGCGATAGGTAAGGTCATTGGCGTGAGCCGTAACGCGGTTATAGGAAGAGCCAGCCGATTAAAGCTTGCAGTGACACAAGTAGAGAGAATAAAATTAGTCCCAAAAACGAAGACGGCTGCACCTGTAAAAAAGAATATTGAGTGTGGCGCAGTTAAAGCGGTAGAAGATTTAACTTATGATAGCTGCCGTTATCCTATGGGCGGTCATCCGCAGGAGAAAAGTTTTTATTTTTGTGGGGAAGCTAAAAAATCAGGCAGTTCGTATTGCGCTAAACACCACAATTTATGTTATTATCCGGCTCGATTACATAAGGTGATGCGTGGAAAAGAAATTGGAATTGTTACATAAGCTTTTAGGAGAAGTCGCCGGAGAGATATGTTTGTGCTTAACGCTTAAGAAATTAAAGGGCGGCAGGGCGGCGATAGACAAATGGAAAGAAAAGCTGGCTCAGGCTTTGAAGGCGCTGGATGAGTTATAAGTGGACTTTACTTTTTAATTAAAGTCAACTATAATGCTCGGGCAGGAGGTATATCATGACAGATGCAGCCCCAATTTTAGAAGCTGAAAAATTAGGCTACCCTATAAGTTGCGATAAGGATGGTAATCACTGGTATTTTAAACAGGGCATAAAAGTTGGGCCTTTTAAAACGTTAGAAGACGCAGCTTATGAAGCTTTAGCTGATCACGAAATGGTAGAGTCATACAAATTTTGGAAAGGTAAAGAGTAATGAGAACATTTATTGTTCATGAAAGCCAGTTAACTCGGCAGACTATTAAATGGAAAGTACAAGCGGAGTCTGAGACCGAAGCCGTAGATAAAATGTACGAAGGCGAAATCGCAGATATTGATACAGAAGAAGTTTATGAATCCGATGTATTAGAAGTAGAGGAAGTCACGGATCACTAACCGTGTCTTTAGTATACCTCGGATTATTCGTAATTGGGATAGGCTCAGCGGCCTTTGTTGCTGAAGTTCGGCCCACAGTCCGCCGATGGTGGCGGGGAACACCCAAGGTTAGACGCAACGGCCCTGCGGTAAAAACTCATATTAAAGTTGCGCATAGGAGAAAAGTCAATGATTGATGGTTTTGACAGGGACTCACGCCTTAGAGCGATTTCAATGAATGCGGTAAGAGAGGCCCGTATTGCTTATGGGCGCGCAGATGATCCGTTTACGGATGACGATGCTTTGCGGGCTCATTCTATTTATTCCCTATTACACGTTCAAGAGAGAATTGAACCAGCTTATGAGCACTTCCCCGTGGTGGCCAAAGAGCAAGCCCCAATCAATCCGAAGATCGCCCAGGTCGCCAATCTTTTGGACCAAATCGACGAATTGCCAAAAGCCGTGGACCTGGATCAAAATCCTCCGGTTGCGCTTAACCTACCAAAAAAAGCGGTAGGATAAGAACCGGCAGGAATTTATCCTCCCCTCCTGCCGAGACTAGCCCCTTGATTTTTATTATCAAGGGGTCTTTTTTAAAAATAATTTAAAAGTGGACTTTACTTTTTCAAAAAATAAGCTAAGTTAGCTTTATTGAAACTTACAAACTTGGAGTTCAAAAATGAAAAACATCATCGCATCAATCGCTGTCTGCGCCGCTATCCTGTCACCAGCTGCCGCTTCAGCCCAGGCTTATTATGACGAATTTACAGCCTCAAATATTTATAATCAGCAACGGGCGCAGGAATCTTTAAACAGAATGCAAGATCAAATGAATTATTCGCAAGAACAGTTGCGCCGCCAAATGAGACAAAACGAATGCTATGCAAGTAACCGCCGTAATTGCTACTAAAAATTACAACTTGGAGTATATACCAATGTCTACACGTCGTTTTGTGTCCGAGTTTTTCGGAACTATGTTATTCATGGCTACGCTGACATTTGCGGTGTGGTTCATGAGCGTCATAACCGCTAACTCAGCCGAGTATTTAGGCCGGGTAGGAAGCAATCCGTTTTGTAGTGACTGCACCGCTAACCAATGGGCACTTATAAACAACCCATTTAATCCTAATAGCCCGCGTAACCCCTTTGGGCCTTACGGTAATCCGTTCTCGGCCCATTCTGCAAATAACCCGTTCGCAACTGATACGCCGGAAATATACGGCACTGCGGACGAATAACTCTCGAAGGAGGAAAACTTCCCGGCAGCCGGAGTAGGACACGGGCCAACGTAGGCCGCATTGCGGTTCATTCATGCCCCTTTGCGAGCTAGGCGAGTCAAGATAGCGTTCTGGGTCTCCTTCGAGTCTCTCACATTGGACCAGTGAAACACTATAAATCCTACACTTTTTGAGGTTAAAATGGAACCGCCAGAGATAAATTATAAAAGACAAATTTTGATATGGACTAAAGAAATGGACGACTATATCACCTATTATCTTGACCGCCGAAAGTCTTTTAAGTTTATTTCTGAAAAATTAGGCATAACTCGTAACGCGGTGATAGGCCGCGTTCATAGACTGAAGAGTAAGAAAAATGGAAAATGAATATACCAGCGCTCTGCGCGTGTTACGATATCTAGCCTTTGCTATAATTGTATCTAGCTGCTCATTCAAAATGCCCAGCGTTAAAGCGTCAGACGAGTGCACAGCAGCACATGGCGGTAGCCCTTCAGCTTGCTGGACAGCGTTACGCCTTGATACGCCCCGCCCAGCTAAGGGCTTATCTTATCACAGCGCCGGAACAATGAGTTTAGCTCATGCAACGTGCGTATTGCCAGATAGCTCATGGTGGTTCCATGGCGCTCATTATGAGCACACACAAATAATGAATGCCGAAGGCAACGAAGAGCTTATGTCGGCTTACCGTAGGCGCTATCCCGCTGTGGCTGAATATTTAGAAGATCATGGTTCACTTCAAACAACACGTTGGACTAAACTAAGCGGGCGCGATCTTAACAAGCTTGGCGTTCCATTATGTAAGGCACAGTCATGAGCAAAGTAGAAAACATTCTTGAACAATTAGCCAGCTGGCGTAGCGGTTATTTAGCGCCGTCAGCTCAGATATTAATGTCAGACGCTTATAATCTGATTGAAGAACAAACACGCGAAATCATAGCCATGAAAGAAGAAGTAAAGGAAATGAATGAAAAGTTAGATAAGGCGTTAAAGGATCTTCGTAAGTTTAAGTCAAAGACGAAGGACAATGACGCATGAACAAAGTTTTAGAGTTCTTTGGCGTTGTATTTTTAGTTATGGCCTTTTGGACTGCAATTGCCAAATATTTTAGAAGGAAGGATGAGCGTTCTTTTCGACATTGGTTAGACGACAGTGACGATTGATTGGGTTGGCTTTTTTATTAGCTTTATCACAGGCGCTTTTTGCGGACTACTGTTAAAGCTTTATTATGACGAAAGGAACGATAGGCCATGAGCAAGAAAAAGAAAGCAAAGAAAGACGCTTTGTGGGAATTAATGTGTATGAATAAATTTATTGCATTTAAAAAAATGCTGCTTTTTGACGAGCAGTCAAAGCCAATAGAAGAACAAGACAAAACAAGAATTAAATATTTAACTATTAGCATAAATTGGCTAATGCAAGAATATAACGAAATGGTGGGAAAATGACTGATTTTAATATCGACGAACTTACGGCTTTGAAGGCATTTGCCAAATTGCGCGGTGGTAAAATCGCGGAATTAATAAAAGAATTAAATGATCTGGCCGAGTTTTTTATGAACGAAGAAAAGAACTATGTGGCGAAGATTGCGGAATTAGAGGCGGAATTAGAGAGGCTTAAGAAATGACTGACTATTCAGAACTCGTAAAGCAATTGCGAGAAAACGGTAACATTTCTCCATTACTGTTAAAAGGCGCTGAAAAGTTTGAGCGATATTGGTTCTATGAGACGCTGCCGCCAAAATTTGTAGAAGAAGCCGCCGACGCCATTGAGGCGCAAGCAAAGCAGATTGCGGATCTAGAGCATCAATTGAAAGTCGAGTGTGACACCTATCTCTGGAACCGCAAACGTATGTCGAGACATATTGCGATGTTAGAATATTGGATGGAGAGATTGTTTAAATACGGCAGTTCGCCGGAAGCAAAACGCAATGAACTGACAATGGCGACAGAAATTCCTGACTATCTGATGAAAGAGGGCGAAAATATTTTGAATCATCTTGAGGAAAGATCAGATGCTACCCGTAAGGTATTGGAAGAAAAATGATTCCAATTGAGTATTTAACAGGTAATATAGATATAGCAAAACAGCCTATTGAGTATTTGCTGGACGAAGAAGAAATAAATTTAATTAATAAATGTTTGTTGACGCTTACGCCAAAAGAAGAACGTATAATACGATTACGTTATGGATTGTATAATGGCAAAGAACTTACTTTACAGGGTGTTGGAGATTTATATAAATTAAGTAGAGAAAGAATAAGGAACATAGAAGCTAAGGCTTTACGCAAACTTAGGCACCCTAAAAACACTAAATTGTTACGTGAAATATCTGAAAGCAAATATAAAGAAAGATTCCAACATTATAGGAAAGTAGAAGCCCGACATTATTTGCCCGCATGGAAAAAACCTATTATAAATCATGTTCACCGTTATTTTCACCGAGCTTACTGGGATTTTGACTTTAGGCGTTTTTATCAAGGCAAAATGACAACAACAGAACTTCAAAAATATTTTGATTCTAAAGAAGGAAGTGATTTGTGACTTTTCGAAAAAGAGCGGAATATTGGGGAGCATAAAATGAGTAGTCCGATTTTTATTCCGGCATACTGGCCTAATTGGAAATCTCACCAATTAATAAGATTTGATTATTCTGCGCCGGAAATGCCGCCGTTTACTAGCGTGTTTAGTTATGACGCAGGTAGCGATTCTATGATTTATTCTAACTATGATGCAAATTTAAATTTTTTAAATAAATGGTGGTATAGATATAATGTTGGTTTTGGGATTTGTGAATATAGGGACGATTACCCAAACAACAAAGTTATTGTAATGAATCCTGGGATTGGATGGGGAGAATTTCAAAGTGTCGGTAGTGTATATCAAAACAAACCAAAATTTGACTTATTCAGATGTTCCCCGCCAGCGATGGGTTCTGGGTTACAAATTGTGGCTTTTGAGTCTTTGCTTTCATCTTATACTGCTGCTGGGGTTACATATGATAATGTGCTCGTATTCAGCTATCTTCAAAGCTGGAACGGGAAGCCAGCGACAGGTGCTAGATATTTTATGCAATTAGGGCTGGGCCCTGTAGCTACGCAATTTATAACTCAAGACGCTACGGATCCCACTAAAACAACAGAAACGGTTATTTGGGAAGCCAAAGTAACACGGGTAAACGCTTAGGAGATATAAGTGAGCAACGGATTATTTGAATGGCTTCCAAAAATTGACGTTATGCCGGAAGAAAATCCTCCAGCAACGCTTGAGGACGTCATTGCTGAGCTAAAAAAACTACGCAAGAAAATTAAAAAGCTTAAAAAAGCTATCCGCTCTAGAGAGCGTTAATTTAACTTGCCGCCTTTAACTACATTCATATGATTGTCGGGGTGTATTTTAATACTGAGCCTTGCGCGCTCTAACATTTTAATACCCTCTGCAATTAACTCAGGATCCTTTAAAGCATTAACGGACTCAAGAAGCGTTGTATAAGCTAGAATACGCGACTTAACGCGATCTTCTACTATAAGGGCCTGGTTTTCTAAATATTCAAAATCTTCATTTGACGCCATGATTTTTAACTTTCAAAAAAGGGCGAAAACGTTAGTTATTCGCCCTTAACTAACGGTTACTTTACAAAGTTACCCGTAACAGCAATTTTCTCACCGTTCACGGTCACATACATGGGGCCAGCACCGAGTTTAGGAGTTGGGGTTGTGCCATTTACTGCGCCACAAATTAAATCAGCAATCTGAATAGCTGAAGCTGCCTGGTTGGCGGTGATGATAGCTGTAATGGTGGCAACAGTTGGTTCAAATTTACATGCCGCAACCGCTGCAGCCTGAACATCGCCAATAACTTTAGTAATGTTGTTGGTATTTGGGATATTACAGCCAACTAAACCAAGTGCAAGAACAGAAACAAGTGCAAGTTTTTTCATATTTATCTCCTATTTAAGGCTTGTAAGGTAAATTGTCCAAAAGTCAGATGATAAATCTGGTGACAAAATATAATCACGGGGAAAATATGAATATCCTTCTATCCCCCAATTTTTGCCCCAGCTATTTCTGACAATGAAGTGTTGGGTTTCTGGCTTCCAGCCTACAATAACTTGAGCATGGCCACCTATAGGGCGCTCAGTTGCGTCAGGCATAGGGACATTGCCTGTTTTAGCTACCTCTTCCCCTTCAAATGCCTGAAATACGCTAGAGCCAAATATAACTGGCAATTTATGATTTAGGCAGGAAAGAATGTGATTAAGACTTTGATCAACTGAAGCGTATTGAGTGGCCTTAGCATGTTGTGCCGCTTGGTAAGCTTCCAGTGAAGGCTTTGCATTAATAGGGGCTATACCAAAAGGCCACTCAATTTCGGGGCATACGCCAAAGTTTGCAACGGCTTTGACGCCATCACGTATCTGAGATCCGCCATCTATATCCGCACAATGTTCATAATCTCTGGCATTCCAATAAATAAATAATCGGCTAGGAATCCAATTTGGAAGCCCTTGCGCCATACGTGTATATTGGAAGGCTCCCGCTGTGGATTGGGCCACACATGACGAAGTGCTGCCTTGATCATATACGTCAGGGAATAAATGGCGCAGATCAACTGGCTTTGTAGGCTGGACAGGAAACGCGCCATATTTTTTATCGCGGTGGTCTAACTTATCAACTTTCCAGCCATATTTGCGTTCCATCTTAATTCTCCACAGGGGTGTTGAATAAAACGCCTTCAGCTTTTCGGCGGCGGGTAAGTCCTAATAAAATCTTGCCTTGAGACTTGTTAAAATTCATCATAGCTGGCGCAACGCCAGCGTAGTCGCCTTCATTTAGCTGGCTATTGGCAATCAACGTTTTTAAGTTCCCAGGGCCGGCATTGTAACAAAAGCTCATTAAAGCGTCGAATTGGTTCTGATTTAAAGAAACCGTTACATATTTTTTTATTGCATTAGCATAAGGAATGAGATCTTGTTTTAAAATTTGCTCGGCTTGAACCTGTGTTATTTCCATACCCGTCGTGACGTTAGGTGGGCCTGCTCTGTTAGTGTGCCCATATCCGATAGCAAACAAAGGTGCGCCATGATCGTCATGCGTATCAATATATGACTCAAGAGAACAGCCCTCTGACTTCATGATTAGTCTAAGGCCATTGTTGCTGATTTGAAGGTTATCGTTCATTTGGATGTCGATACGTTAAAGTCTTTAGCTGCAATCAGGCCAAGACCTAATAAAATCTGAATGATGTCATTGTAAAGCGATGGAAGATCGTTTGGATCTACATGCCCAGCCTGAACCCACTTGGCTAATACAGCTATGATTGCAGCCAATCCAAGAAAGGTTGATTTCCATGATTTTAAAAAGTCGTTCATAACTGTCCCTCACGCATAGTATTTTTTAGCCACATTGCCATAATGCGCTATCTCATCTGCGATAGGATTGTAGTTTTGATCAGGATACCATGTCATTGCAAATAATTCGTTCTGTCTAAACACAGGGACGTCTTGAATGTGATCCCAATCATGAAAATTGTGGGTTTGAAAAGGTGTCCCCCAGTCAATTCCACTTATAAAATTAAACTTCTTTCCGTATTGAATAAGGAAGGAGTATTTAGATCCGTCTTCCTCATACTTTCCACCGACAAACAAATTGAAGTCGCAAGCAAGGCCGAAATTATGGACACCAACTTTCTTGAGCTGAGTATATCCTTGAGTAAATAATTGAGCTTGACGCGCTTGGGATCGGAAGGTTTCTGCGATTCTGAGATCGTATCCATCGTGGTGTGCCTGATCTAATACGTCTTGAACTTTAGCGCGGAACCCTGGTTCAAGCATATTCATATCTTTGCATACATTCGTGCTATTGAACCAAGGACTTTTTTTAATTGCATCAGTGTAAAAGCTCACGGGATATCCTCCGATATAATATTATAAGCAGTTCTACCCGTTTTAAATGAATAATAAATTACACCGACAATTAAAAACGCTTTAAAAATCATCATGAAGCGGTTAAAGTCTTCGGGTAACATATTATTTATCTTTTGCTATTTCTAAAGCACGAGCAACAACGTGATCTGGTTCATTTAATATAGGCTTAGTTTCTAACGCGATTGCGTCTTGTGCCCGCTTAACAGCGCGTTCCATACGGGTTAAACGTTTGGCGGGATAATCTTTTTTATTTACGGAACCGCCGGAAGCGCGTTCTTCTCTATCTGACGCCGCAATAGAAAAGTCTTGTTTAGGTGGGGTTGAAGCGCCTTTAGCCGTCGTTAACATTGCTAGTGATCTCGATACGTTTCTTAATTTATCCATAGCTTTAGGGTTGGAAGAAATAGTCTGAGCGGCTTCTTGAATTTGCTTAGGATCGTTAGAGACTAATTTTTTAGCTATTTCTGAAGCTTGCTCTTTTCCTAAAACGCTGGACAAGTGCTCTAATGCAGTTTCCGCACCTATACCTAATCCTGTGCCTATTCCTGGGCCTAACATTAAGGATCCTGCTATAGCCCCCGCCGCGCCACGGGCGCCCTTCCCCAAAGCACCCATGCGAGCTAATTGCTTACTTGTAGTAGAATTTCCTTGAAGCGCAGTATGACCCAGCGCCATTATATCTTCTACCCGCGTGAATGCTTCTAATTCCGCAGCTTTTTCTGGGCCTAACACTAAGCCTAATTTTTCTTTCATTTCTGGAGAATCAAAAATGCGAGTGGCGTCTCTACCTGTTCCAGGGTTTTTAATTCGCTGCATTAAGTCTTGAAGCATGCCTTGTTGAAAAATGTCTTTTTCTTGAGGCTTTAATTTACCAAAAGCACTTTTAGCTTCCGAGGCATTTAACGCTTTAGTTTTACCTAAAAACTGAAGCCCGGCGTCAAAAGCATTATCTTCGCCAAATAATTCAGCCGCGCCAGATCGAGCTTTTTTAAACTCTGGAACTTGCTTGTCTAAATGCTCTAATAATTTAGAGCGAACAGCTTTTATACCTCGGCTTTCATCATATTCGCCACTTCTATCCAACGCGCTGATTTTGTCGTCTAAAGAGCGTTTGACATTGTCCCAGAACTCTAACGTATACGCTTCTGGAACTTTTTTAGTGGGATCTATTGCCGCTTTATTTTGGGCCTTTTCAACCGCGCTAGGAAGAGATTTTTTAATAGCTGGGGATTGAGCTAAAGCGTGAAGTTCTGGAGTATAAATAGGGTTTGAACCGGCCTTTTTATACGCTAGTTCATAGGCCGGATTATTTATGCTATGCGCTTTTTCGCGCATTTGCTCCGCCATTCCTGCTGCGTCTAAATCGTCGCCTGCTACGCCTTTTAAGTAATTTATATATCTCTCCTGTTGCCCCAGATAACGTTTCCTCATCGGCTCAGCGAGGGTTGTCTCCGCATTTTCAGATAAATTTAAAGCCCGGCGCGCTTCTCCCCGAAGCGCAGGCCCCCCTACGTCAATCCCCATGATAGGCTGGCCCCGTTTTTGAGCAGCCTCAATTTCTTCAGGAGATAAAATATCTTTACTACGTAATCTATCTTGTTCAAGGGCGCTTGAAAGCCGCTTAGAGGCAGACTTTTCTGCGCCTCCAACAACGCCCGGAAGCGTTTCTTCTAATGCCCCTAATGCTTTTTTAGTTACAAAAGGGGCAGCTTTGCTTATGCCGCGGCCAATAACTGGAGCGGCAGCCCCTACTCCGGCCCCCAGTCCAGCCCCGCTTAAAGCGCTTTCTGCTCTTTCGCCAAGAGTGGTGCCTTCTCCAGCACCCATTAAAGCACCTAGCCCAGCACCCGTAGCAGCGGTAGAGGCGGCTTTAGAGCCCAGCTCTCCTAGTTTAGGGGCTAACTTAGTAGCAAGCTGCTGCTCGGCCTTTAAAGCCATTCCTGCAGGCCCTACCGGGGCAAGGGCACCGCCTACAAATCCAGCGCCATAAGCCAAAGGCGTTTCGGCTGCCGCTCTTTTTTGCTCTGCCTCTACGGCTCTTTTAGCTGCCGCAAAACTTTCATGGGGTTGGGTTATGCCCGTTAAGCCCGTAAGATACTTTGTTCCCGCGCTAATATCTTTGGCAAAAGGTAGCGCTTCTCTAACTCCGCGAGCTGCCCCGGTGTATTCTTGCGCTAGCCATTTCCCTATACCGCCTTTGGAAGGCTCATGGGTTTCGTGGTGATCGTAGTCGTCTTCCCACGGCATGCTTTGCTTGGCGGGGGGCGAGTTATCTTTAGTAGGGGCAGAAGAATTAAGTGTTTCTGCGTCGTCTTCCCAAGGCCCGGCCATCATTCTTTCTCCCAATTAGCTTGATCTTTGGGATTGCCGCCTTTGAAGACGTAACCTTTTCTGACGTCGCCCGGTAAAAGCAAGTTGGAATTACCGACAGTTTTACGATAGGCGTCATTTAAAGTCGCCGTCATTTTCTTTGCATGAGGCCCAACAATTTCGTATTGTTTGCCTACTTCGTCAGGAAGATTTTCATGCATGGTTTTCTTCCAAGTTTCCTGTAAAGGAATTAACTTGCTTTCCATATCCATGCGATCTTGCATTAAAGCACCAACAAGCGCTCGGGGGCTTTTGTCGGGGGAGAACATTTCTCTAGCGGCGCGGCGCTCTTCTACGCCGCCCGCCGTGCCTTGATAAAACTTAGTTTTTTCAACTGCGTATTTATCAACTAAGGTGCGGTATCTTTCTAACGTTTCGGCTGCTTCACCACCAAAACGATCTTTAACCCAGTTAATTGGCTTATTAATAATATCAGAGCTATAGTTATCCAGTTTTAACGCAAGATCTGCCAGCTCACCGGCGTGTCCTATAGCTGTGTTACCAGCGATAATTTGTCCGCCCGTTTTGGTAGGTGAGGTATCCGCGTAATTAACGCGCATTTTCTTACGGGATTCATAATCGCTTTGATCAAAGTTAGGATCCGCTTGATGCGCCATCTGTGCCCAAATGCGCCCAAATTTATTATCTGGAACCTTTTCGCGGCCACTAATAATGCCCTTTAGATAAGCCTGTTTACTTTCGGGGAGTTGCTTAATAAAATCATCCCCCGTAAGTTTCCAGTTAATTTCCCCTTGCTCGGGTTCAGCGCCTTTATCTCCAGCCACAACGTTACCGGATCTTATTTGTCCCGGTGTTTTACCAATCCAGTCTTTAGGGCCTTCAATATATCCAATTACATCTTGCCCAAATTCATCTGTTCCAATTTTACCCAGCTTACCTTTTTCCTTATCCGCACGTTGAATTTTAAATTCTAGTGCATCAAGAATTTCTTTTTTGCGTGCTGCTTCATAAGCGTCTGTAGCAGGGATTTTTAAAATCCGTTCATACTCGTCCATAGGACTTGCGGGTTTTTTCTCTTCTTTATCTGAAGCCGCAACACCGGGTTCTGCGGTTAACTTTTTATAATAATTTTCGTGAGCGGCTTTTTGATCTTCCAGCTCTTGTTGTTTACGCTGTTGTTCAGCAGCCGTATTAAACGCCTGCATACCTATCAATCCGCCTTCACCAATAGCCCGCAGCGGGTTATGGTGAGGGGACGCCATCATACCCAAGCCTGCAGTCATAAGCGCCTGAGAAATAGGGCCGGGGCCTCTAGGACGTGGGGCCTCAGCGACAGGTGCGGTTCTGTCTGAAGCAACAACTTTGGGTGTTGGTTCATCTCTATTTTTAAATAATCCGCCAAGCCCTTCCCCAAGGCCGCTTATCCCTTCTCCGATTGCAGAAATAGGATCAAATTCTTCTGGCCCTCCACCCTCAGCATAGCCTTTGCGAATGCCCCCACCTTTTGATTTAGGAAGTAAACTCTCAGAAAAAGCCGCCTGTTTAGCTTTTTGCGCATCTAGCTCTTGCTGCTTTCTTTGTTCTTCAGAAGCAGACATATACTCTTGAAGGCCCTTTAATCCCCCTTCACCAATAGCTCTAAGCGTGTTGTGTTGAGGGGACGCCATCATACCCAACCCAGCAGTGATCAGTCCTTTAGATATAGGTCCGGGCGTAATTTTATTTCCAGTAAAAGGAGAATTTCCATGCGCTAAATTACCCAAACCAGAAGAAATAGCCTCACCTATTCCAGCAAATCCGCCGTCTTCATAATGGCGCCTTACTGAACCTCCGTTAGCTAAAGTAGAAATATCTGCGGGATTCTTTATTGAAGCTAAATTGGCTAAATTAGCCTTTAACTGTTCTTCAGAAATTTTTTGATTTTGCTCCATAATTTGACGAAGAGCGTTTAATGCTTGCTGATTATCAATATTTGGTTGTGTTTGAGACGCTGCTTGAATTTGCTGAGGCTCTGCCGCATTAGCCGCTCCTACCGGATTTACATTACTTGCAAGAAGGCTTAAAAATCCTGGCTTCTTTTCTGCAGGAGCAACTTCTGTAGCAGGGGTAGCCGCAACTTTTTCTATAATAATTTCCTTGCTAGGAGCAGCGGGTGAAGGAGAAGCCGCTAAAGCAAATCCCTTGCGCTGGGGTTCACTTGGAGAAGCAGTAAATTTAGTTGAGCCTAAATCTTTACCTTGTAAAACTGCTTGTATATTAGCCAATCTTCCATGGTAATTATCTCCCAACCATGGCGCATTAGGTTTATATCCTCTAGGGCGCTCAAAATGCATTCCAGCTATCGCAATTTCTTGAGGCGAATTAGCTCTAGCCAACGCAGATCTAGCCATGGACGTTTTTGGACTATTTCTTAATTCGTGCAACGCAAATTTTGCTTGATCTTCCCAGCCAGGCTTTTTCTGGCCAGTAAATTTTTGCATATCTGCCCAGCGATCTTTTCCGTGTCCCCACAAACCAAAGCCCGTATTGTTATCATGCATTACATAAGGATTGAGGTTCGATTCCGCTTTTGCATTTCCGGTTAATAAAGCTGCTTCTTTTTCGTTTGCGCCTAAATTTAAAAATTTTTGATATAGCTGACTTCCAGATAACGCGCCTCCTGCAGCCTTACCTACTCTACCGCCCTTTTTATATTGAGGGCTATAATAAGGAGCTTGATAAGCAAGATTGAATAATCCTGTTCTAGGATTAAATGTCGTATCTTTAATTGACGAAAAATATCCTTGAACTTGCGGCGCAAGTTGAGAAGGTTTGGAAGAAGTATCTTCTAACCAAGTTTGGAAAGTGGCGGGGGTTGAGGCACCACTGGCAAAAGAATTTAACCAATTTTCAAGCTCTGGTGTGCTTGGATTTCTTCCAAGCATTTGCTGGTACATATTATTAATAAAGTTTGCATAAGCAGGTTGATCAAAGGTAGTTTTTGTCGTTGAGTCGGTTCCTGAACCTGAGCCGCCTGTTGAGTCGGTTCCTGTTCCTGTTCCTGTTGACGGCTTTCCAACAGTCGCGCCGGTTGTGGTTACTGTACCACTAGCCATTTTTGTTAAATCAGGAACAGTTACTCCCGTAAACGGCATTGAAGACAATACCGAGGAAGCAGTGCTTGACGCAGGGTTTCCTGAATATGTCGGAACGCTTATGTTTGAAGGAATTGGCGTTGCGACATTATAATTTGGCAAAAGTGTTTTATAGTAAGAAGGCGAAGGAAGAGAAGGCATTCCTTGTTGTTCTGGTGTTTGTTGTGGTCCAGGATCCATGGCCATTGCTTCTGATATTAGCGTATTATAATTTCCTACGCCTGAACCAAGATTGCCGATTAAATCCTGAGAAGAAGGGGATGAAATAATATCGGAAATGCTTTTCCCGCCTCCGGCGCGATTAACTCTGCCTCCTTCTTCAAACCCTAATCCAGAAAACATACTTCCCAAATCAAAGCCAGATCCACCGGAGCTTCCTTCTGATCCTGAGCCAAACAAACTTCCTAACCCTGAACCGGATTCTCCCGTTCCACTTAATAAACTACCAAAACCACTCTTTTTGGAAGAGCCTTCACTTTTAGGCGCGCTACTTTCACCGCCGCCACCGCCACCGCCACCGCTTGATCCACCAAATAAAGAAGAGGAATCGGTAATGCCGCTCGTATTAGCTTCTGGGCCTTTATAAACCTCAGAAGAAGCTACTTCACCGCCTTTAGGTGTATCTGGCAAACCCATTAAGGCTCGTTTTAAATCTTCTTCCAAATTTCCTTTATTATGGGGCAAAAGATTATAAAGCTTTGCTGCCTCCGCTATAACTGGGCTGGATCCTCCTTGAAAAGGATGCTGCCCTAATAAAGAAGCAAAGCCACCTGAAGAAGGCTGTGTGGCCCCTGAAGAATAAGGAGTAGACGATATTAAAGATGCTAACGGATCTGAAGCTGTATCCGTCCCGCCCTCTTCATAATGTTTTCTTCCAGTTGCTTTGGCGTGAGTTTTTTCATTTGCTACGCCACCATCTTTAAGCCCAAACATTGAACCAAGAATTCCAAGGCCTGTTGACGCAATCCCCGCAAGTCCACCGCCACCGGATTGGTTGGCATAAGGCTGCATACTAAGGCTGGAACCACTGTATGATCCATAATTAGTTCCTGCTGTGCTAGATTGCCCCGCTTGTGTGCCGGTTGTATAAGCACCCATTTGAGGGCCAAGGCCTGAAGCCAAGCCACCAAAATAAGATGCTTGTTGATAAGGATAAGCCTTTGCTTGTAACCATTGATTGTAAGCATTTGTAAGTTGCTGTTGCGCAAGTTGTTGCTGCAAAGATCCAGATTGAAGCAACCCAGACATAGCTTGTGTCGCAGAATTTTGTGCTTGCGTTCCCAAACCAGATAAACCTTGAGCAGCAGCTTCAGCTGCTCTGACAGCTTGATCCCGTTGGGTATTATATTGGCTCGCGGCCTGCTGATAATTGCTTTGATTCAAACCAGCTAAGGTTTGAGCATTTGATAACGCTTGTTGACGGGCTATTTCAGCTTGGCCTAAAAATTGTCCTGAGCCGCCATATGATCCAGATCGAACAGCGCGATTAGTATTTTGTGCGGTTAATACATCCTGATTTTGCTTCATTTGAGCAAGCGTTGCGTCAACAACGGATTGCTGATACGGATTCATATATTGTTGTAAAGCGCCACTTGTAAAATTTGCGGGATCTGAATATTGAACCGCTTGATTATATAAAGCTTCTGACGCATTCAAATATGGCTGTTGTATATTTGCCATATTTCGATAGCCTTGCATGGCCGCCATTTGATCGGGCGTAAACCCTGCAACTTGCTGGCCACTGTAAGGTTGATAAGGCGTTGCCGCAGCTTTGGCAGCGTTTTGAAGAGCCGTTAAATAAGCTTGATACGCAATAGGGTTAGGAGACGTTGACCCTGTCGTCGCGCCTGTGTTTGCAGTATTAGACGCATTGCTGCCGGATGACGTTCCCGATTGTTGGGACGTCGTAGGATAATATCCGCCAATTGGGCTGCCGCCGCCTTTTGATCCCATAACACAGTTCCTTACGAGTTAGCTTCAGCGGAAGATGGACGATACATAAAGTAAGCGCCTGCCGTTTTGAATTGACGTTGATACAATTTTACTTTTGCTGCCGTTCGCTCTGTCGATAAAACGCCTATTGTTAAATCTAGAGCCAACCCTTCAGAGGCAGCTTTACTAAACGCCATAAGTTGTTTTGCTAAAGTAGATTTACGATATTCCGGGTTTACAAACAAAGATAGCTCTAAAAGTTGATAATCTGGGCTATACCAAATCTCATCAATAACCATGATCAAAAAGCCGCGAACAGGTTCTCCTCTCGGCCCCGCCACAGCAATTAAAACTCCCATTTTATCATAATGACGCCGAATAACATTAAAAACCTTTTCAGAATCGTAAGGGTGCTGAGCATCTTCCTGCGCAGCCAATTGCGTCAACGCCATAAGCGAAGGAAGATCTTCTAGTTCAGCAAGCCTGATGTCAGGACAATTATCGAAAGAAATCATTATTTACCCTAAGTTTTGAAAGTTTTAATTATACCCTAAAATCAGGGTAAATTAAACCTCAGTCTTTTGCAGGCCCCGGTAGCTTTTTTAGTGTTTTTATCGTTTTAGCTCTTTGTGATTTTACAAAAGCGTCAAGAACATTGTGCCCTTTTTTTAAGTCCCCTTCACCAAAAGCCTCAACTTCCTCAGGGGAAAGTATATACTCACCGCCAGCTACAACGCACGCAACCTTGGCTTTAGGCTCATGATAATGCCCATGAAGACCGTATTTGCTTACCATGCCTACCCGTCCGCCACGGGACATAGCCTCATGGACCATGCGCTTAATAACTTCAAATCCTGCGTCAGTATTGCCTTCGGCCAGTCCTGAAACAATATCTGCCGGTAGCACATACGAGCCCGATTCAACGTGAATTGGTAATCTGTCCGTCCTACCCGGAATAGGCGCTTTTAACGGCCCGTGGAAAACCTTGGGATCCTTGGGGCCGCCACCCGAAGCCATAGCCTTACGCGCTGTATTTAGCGCAGCCGCTACCGCCTGTGCCCTAGGGTGGCCCGCATGGATCATTTCGCTAATGTTAGAGCTAATGACGGCTTTGCTTTTTCCGGGTTTTAAAGGCATTTTAAGCTACCGAGTAAGTTATGTTTGCGATGGAACTACCTGATATTATTAGAACTATACCGTTTGAGCACTCTACCCCAAAAGCATGCGTTCCTAAAGTTGCAGTAGAATCAAGGGTAGCAACCCAGGCAGATTGCGGCGTAATATTATTTGCCGCAGAATCATAAATATCTACCGTCCCGCCTGTGACTAAAAGAGTGATAGAAACTAACCTACTTTTGCCAACAAAAATTTGCTGATTAACGCCAGCAGCATATGTGTCAGAAGTGAACTGCCCCTGATTGTATTGAATGGTTTTGTTGATCGAATTAAAAGCGATCACCAAATTTTGCGTGGCAGTTGTTAATGTATTATTTTGTTCCATTATCTTCTACCACTCGGTGCAAATCGGTAACGAATAGAACCTAAACGCCAGAAACTGTCATAATCATTACTTTCGATTTTCATAGATAAAAATCTTCCCCTGAACCGTGGGCAAACATACGGCGTGTCTTTAGAGACGTTATATGGCCCATATGTTCTCGGCGTCTGGCCAGCATAATCGGTAACATAAAATGTATAGCTTAAAATGGCGCTTTTATTTTGATCATATTCTCCCCACTTCATGTCTGGAAGAACCCAATCAACAAATATCAAATCATTGCCATTAGTAAGGCTTGTATAACCTGTCGTTAATGATGAGTTAATTGGGCGGGTAGTATTTCCAACTGCTAAATTATAAGTAGTTTCATGTTGATATATCCAGCCACTGGAGTCAGATCCAATTGGGTATCCTAATACGGATTGATCTGTCCATGCTGTGCGTTCTAAATACCCATAATCCCATTCATTATATAAGGTGTTATAACATACATAAGCGTCAGGAACGCCGTTAATTGAATTAGTAGAAGCAAAATACCAACTTATTTCATTAAATACTGAATTTGTAGCACATATTGTATGCTCAAGATTAGTCGTATTTGAGTTTTGAAAAATAAAGTCCCATACAGAACAAGCCAACGGCGTGGGCGCAGAACCGCCTTGAGCAACAAAAAACTGTTTTTGGCTCATCCAATAAATAGAATTGTTGATTATTCCAATTCCACGAGGGGCGATTAATCCACACCCAGCGCCAATTTTTAAGAAGCTAAAAAAGTCAGGATAAGACGTATATTGAGCGGTATAAACGTCAATATCTGTAAACCAATACTGTTGGTTAGGGCCTTGTATTCCTCTTACAATTTTAGAACCCGTAGGAATAGTATAAAAACCAGCTTGGCTCTGTCCGCCAATTGTCCAATTATTAAAATCGGCGGCGTCAGACCAACGGATATAAAGTGGGTTTTGAATAAGATCTAAATTATCGCATGTGCCCCATGCCATAATTTGTCCAGAGGGCATAGAAACAAATGCGCCATTATTTGCCCTTGGAGCATTTGTAAGAACAGAAAGATTAGAGTAACCACCTATAGGTGAATAAGAAAATATCGGGCCATTCGTAGCGCATGCGATCATTGTAGATCCAATACTATCCAGCCACCAATTATTATTTTGATAAATATTGCCAACAAGAATATTTCCAGCGCCAGGCCCTTTAGTAATCCAATATGTCAGGCTAACTGCGCCTGAATTCATTGTTTGAGTATCTGTAAAAGCAGCTATTTGATTAGATTCAAAAGAAAAATATCCGTCTTGAATAATGTTTCCAACAATATATTGGCCTTGAAGTGTAATCCCGCCAACACTAGTGGGCGGCAATAATCCAAACCGATTGCCTACTGCTAGACTGGTGTATTGGTATTTAATTGGAAAAGTTACAATAACGCGAGACAATCCGGAATCTGTATGAAAAACAGGCAAAGTCCCACCAATATTAGAAACACTGCTTTGTGCGGCATAACCAACATCAATAACATATCTATTCGTTCCAAATACTGAAACGATTGGATATGTGCCATTTAAAATTAAACCACCAACCGCAACAGGCGTATTAAACGCTACAGAATCAAATGTTGTTAAGCCTGTAGTTGTTGTATCAGTTATTGTAACAAGAGATTCTCCTGCAACAGTTGTAAATGTAGGGTGAATAAAGTCTTTATTTATAAATTGAGGAGTTATGTCTTTATTTATTTGTGTTGTTGCATTATAAGAATAAACCTCATAAGGGGTAGCAATTCCTAAATATTCATTCCCTTCAAAATCTCCCCATGGCTTTAACGACATAGGCGCGCCATTAACCGGGGAATCTATAAAAAGACTACAACCGCCCTTCTTTTCCGGTAGTTTATCTCGCCAGCGTATAAAATTACTTTGCTGAACACCTGCAGGGTTTCCGGCAGGTGTCGGCTCAACATTGACGCTGGGGACAAGGACGATTTCTGCAAAAGGCATTTATTACCTCGAATCCGCAATAGGTATAGCAGAAAGAGACGTCCAAGCTGGGCCAGTAAACTTCTGACGCAGGGCTTCAAGATTAGCGCCTTTAACGATCAGCTGATATTGGTTCTCCCACGATTGCGCTTGCGCTGGATTATCCGCTTGTGCACCAAAATCTCTCATATATCCGCTAGCAAAAACCATACTGGCGGCAATAAATAAATCGTCCAAATATTCTGTAATATATGTTGTTGGATTAGTTAGTGATAACGGCTCAGGGCGATAGGTTCCTTGAATTTCAACAGGATAGTTTTGATCAGGATAAGGCCCAACATAAAGACTATCTTGCGTCAACATTGAAAAATATTGAGGAACATTTGCAGTAGCAGGCGTTCCCCAGACAGAATTAAGAAATGTAATAGAAACAGGTTGAAGAGGAACGCGCTGCCCGTTTGCTAAAACATTAATAGTTTGCGTTGTAATAAAACTACCATAAGGGGCAGGCGGTAAAGTAAATAACCTATTATTAGCTATTAAATTACCGGTAGCCGTTGCTACTGTATTAACAAGATCGAGCTCGCGATATATGCGTTTTTCTGCGTAATAGATCATATTAGGCAGCATGTTTTGGAATTCAAGCTGCGCTGGATCAGCGGCCATCAAATTTGCAATTGATGCTACATATGCAGTGTAGTTAGTAGCCATTATCGATCCATTTTTTGTTCTAATTTATCATATATGCGGTCTAACTTAGTATTTATTGAGTTCATCATATCCGTAAAATCTTGCTTACGTACATACGAAATTGGCAAATCACATTCGATCTGATGTATCTGCGCCTGTAACTTATTTACAGACTCATATATCTGTCTTGCCCACCAGCCGATACCAGCAAGAATGGCTCCTGCAAATACGTTTATAAAAACCTGATAATCCTGCATCGTAGCGCCCTATTTTTTACCAAGATACCAATCCAGGTTGTCACGCAGACGATCGTCGTCAGGCGCTAATTCTAAAGCAATTTTTCCGTGCTTAATTGCTATGTCGCACAGCCCTAAGCGATATGCAGCGATTGCTGCGAGATCAAATGGCCTTGCACCCCAAGCATTGGGATCGCTCGTATACACATACACGCGATTTTTAATATTTAGCGCCTTCATTGCATAAGCGAAGGATTCTTCCCAGCGGTGCTGATTTCCGGTTAAATCAGCTAGTGCTATCCAGCTTTCACGGGCTGTTGGATCTTCCACAGCAGCCCAGTGTAACCACTGTTCAGCGGTGGCTTTATCGCCTTGAGCCGAATAACACTCCGCCATAACTCGCATGGCATAAGAGCGTTCTGCCTTCCATGTGGAATTAGGCATAGCTAAATATAAATTTATGCGTTCAATAGCTTCCGGCCAGCGGCGATAGTAATATAATTCGCGGGCGTAATACCAAGCGTTCCTTGGGCAGTAAGGATCTTCTTCAACTGACAGTCTAAGCAGAGCTAAATACTGCCCACGGCTTTTTGTGTCGTCGGGATAATGGCTGACTAATAATTTGTCGGTGTAGGCAGAAACTTCAGTTACACGTCCGTCTAATGCTGGAATTTCATGACAAGGTTTCACCCAAAAGTAACCATGTCGTGCGTGTATCTTTTCGTGCTGAAAAATTTTTCCATGTCCCCACGAAAACCGATACCGCAAGCGGGTTGTCTTACCAACTTCCCATAAGCGTTCTATTTCTTCACGCCAGCCTTCTTCTAAGACTTCGTCAACGTCCAAACTAATGCATACGTCAATGTCTTTGGGGATAAGCGCAAGTGAGGCATTTCGTGCGTGATCGAAACGCCAAGGAGTTATGCAGATATGGTGAAGATCAACACCGCACTCCTTGGCAATTTCGCATGTCCGATCTGTTGAACCAGTATCGGCAAGCAGAATTAAATCCGCGTCTTTGGCAGACTCAGCCCAACGCTGAACAAACAGTTCTTCGTTTTTGCTTATACCGTAGACGCAGATTTTCATTGGGCCGCGATCCTTAATTCTTCCAATTTATCAAATTTACCAGCGTCAACTAATTTTTTAATTGTAGTTGGTGGCCTCCCAACAAATCGAGCAAAACCTCTTACACTTGGAAATTCTACACCACCAACAACAATAGATTTACCTTTTTTGGGTACACTTAACTTATCTGTTCCGTTTTCCCTGCGTTTTTCCCAGCCTTTTGCAGCTCGTTCTCTCAGCTGTTCAGGAGTTAATGATTCAATTCCTTTTCTAGCACTTTCACATCGCTGCTCATATGTTCTACTGGCAGCAGCCTTCAATGCGTTATTTCTATGCTGTTCTGGCGTCTGACTGTCTGCACCTTTTTGAGCTATAGCGCTGCGCTCTTCAGGTGTTTTCCTAGCTTGAAATTCACGAGTTACTCTACTTCTAAGTTCTTTAGGACGCTTTCTTAAAGGGGCGCTCAAGGATTCTTTATAAGCAGCATACTCTTCTTCAGAAACACTTTCTTCCCATTTTTTACGCCCAGCTAAAGATCTTGCGCCATGAGCTTCTTTTTCTTCTTCAGAAGCTGCATCCCATCTTTTTTGTCCAGCAACAGACAGTATTTTGCTGTGTTGGGCACGAAGTTCTTCGTCCCATAATAAATTTAATCCAAAGCCGCCTAATGCTTTATTTGTTAATTTATCTCCAATGACGGCTTTTTGATATGCAATACGTATTTTTTCATACGTGCCTGTGCAATAATCGTCCAAATTATCCCATATAATTTTCGTAAACGGCGTTAACGAATTAACGGAAAGATCCGCGATAACTGCCATGTATTTATTGTTATCACGAACATATTCATATGGGCGTGAGTTTATAGCCGCACAGGAGGCCCCTACATAAAAACACTCATTAGTGTCCGGACGCCAATGTTCGTAAATCAAGCCCATTTCTATTCCTGTTAATAAGGGGCCAGCAATAAGCCAGCCCCCTTTTAAAATATTACTCTGCGGCTTCTGCTGGTGCGTATTTAGCAGCAGCCTCGGCTACCTGTGGGCCCGCAGCCTGCTGTAAAGCATTAACTGCCTCAGAGATCTGATTGACAACACTGAATGGTGCAGTACTAAGGGCGCTAAGTATTTGATTCCATTGGCCAATTGAAAGAGTAATGGTTACTGGTTCTTGATTTACATCATTTTCCATTTTATACGCTCCTAGGCGCTAGAAGTGTCAGGGGACTATCCCCTGACTTTACATAACCCGCATTGCACACGGGTTAAACTGAATTACTATTTAGATTCTGGTGACACAGGCTTTTGAAAGGTTTTGCCGCCGTCATTGGTAATATCAAAGTTTTCCGTATCATCTGGAACAACAATGAATTTCCAATCTTTAAGGAGATCTGGGTGAAAAGACTCTTCTGGCTTTGTTGTAATAACATCCAAAGCGTACTTATTATCAATAATACGTGCATATTTTGTCATGACGAATTCCCTTTAGATTACCATTCAACAACGCAGAGGCCACCGCCGCCGCCACCGCCGCCAGCGCCAACTGTGACGGTATAAACAGTGGCTGGAACAACGGTAAATACGCCGATGGCAAAACCTCCACCGCCACCCGCAGCTTGTAAACTTGGGCCACCTCCGCCGCCGCCAATCCCTCCGTATCCCGCAAAAGCACTTGTGCTTGCGCCACCACCGCCGCCACCGTGACCGCCATCACCAGCATTACATGTTCCGCCCCCATTAGCACCGCCCCCGCCGCCACCACCGCTACCCCCGGAACCGGCATTTGAAGTACTAGGAATCCCACTAGTTCCCCAAGCAGCTGCTGTCGTGGGGCCACCGCCACAACCGCCACCACCAATAAAGAATTCAAATGGAAACCTCATTTGCAGCCCAGGGTAAGCATATAAATTATTTTGCACATAAGAAGTTGAATTTCCGTATACATCGGGCCCCCCAGATATAGCATTTCCTGGGCCGAAAGCAGATCCGCCACCTCTTGTTCCTCCAGCATTGACGCCTACACCGCCTCCCCCGCCGCCGTTAGCACCAGCGCCACCAGTGCCAAGTTGACTACCAGCTGCGCCCCCGCCGCCGTTAGCACCAGCGCCACCGCCTTTACCGCCTGTTGCTTGGAAGTCTCCGCCTGTTCCAGTACCGCCGTTTCCACTTGAGGTAGTATTAACACCGCCTGTCCCCCCAGTTGCGGATATCAATGCACCAAAGGATGTTGTCCCACCATTTATGGCAGCTGCCCCCCCTGCGCCAACCACACGAACTCGAATTGACGTAATACCAGCCGGAACGGTATAAGATCCACTTGCGAAAAATGTTCTCCAAGCCCCATTATTATACGGCGCAATATATCCACCGATACCCATAGGATAAGGGAAAGAGCCATTATTAACGAGGGGCAAAAGATATGGATTTGTTCCGTTTGTGGATGTTACGGCAATCCATGTATTTGTTTTTACGTTTAACAAATAGAGAGTATTTGTCGAGGTATCAATTCGATATGAATTTGTCCCGTCATTAAAATAAGTATATTGAAGCCCGAATGCCGGTGTAAAGCTAGTTGAAGCCATAATAATCTCCTAAAGGCTTAAGAGCCAAGTTGTGTTTTTTGAACCTGCCAAGTATTGTTGAGGTAAACAAACCGACCGCCGTTGTGGTCAACGTCCAATATAAAATTGTTTGCCCCGCCAAGGATCGTTGAGCCATTTCGTGCAACAATCACATTGTTAGCGCCAATTCGGTTAATCGTTACAATCGTCCCCGAAGTGGGCGAACTTGGAAGGGTAATTGTTCTAGTAGCAGCCGAGCTATCTACCCATATTTCGTCGCCAGGAGACGCTACAGTCGCGGCGTTAACCCATTTCGGAGCAGTTGGAACAGATACCCAACTTGTAATGCCCGTGCCATCAGTTGCCAAAACTTGATTTAATGTTCCAGCATCAGCAGGAAGCGTCAACGTCCATGTGCCTGCAGCAGCAGATGTGCCTACGGTTACAGTGCCAGATGTTGACCCAGACAGAAGTAATGATCCAGCAGTCGTTCCCGCAACACCAAGAGTCAACGCTCCGGCAGATATAGTAGCGTTAGCGTCCCCACTAACTGCAGTTCCTGTTACAGAATAATACGCAAGCTCTTTAGCATTTCCGCTATTAACTGTTCCAGAACCCGCAGCCGTCCAAGCTGTTACGCCATTTCCATCCGTTGTAAGGATTTGTCCAGACGTTCCTGCGCTTGTCGGTAATGTGAGTGACCATGCGCCAGCAGCGGCAGCGGTTTTGACAGTTATCGTGCCACTAGTGCTACCATTTAATAAAATTGATCCGGCAGCTGTATTAGCAACACCTAATGTCAAAGCCCCTGAAGATATCGTAGCATTCGCATTTCCACTAACAGCCGTTCCAGCAGCGGAATAATATGCAAGTTCGTTAGCGTTCCCGCTATTAACTAGCGTAGCCCAGCTTGTAACACCTGCGCCGTCTGTTTGAAGAACTTGACCCGAAGCACCTGCGCCTGTTGGGAGTGTCAAATTCCAAGTAGCGGTATTGTTGCCAGACTTGAGCGTAACTCCAAATGCAGAAGATGCATTATAAAGACTCAAAGTTCCCGTAGTGCTAGATGCTGTGCCGATAGAGAAAGTTCCGCCAGCTCCAGAAGATGCCGCTGGAACGCCCCATGATGTAAGGCCAGAACCATCTGTTATAAGAACTTGTCCATTTGTTCCAGCACTTGTTGGAAGCGTAAGAGCCCATATGCCAGCGGAAGCTGCTGTGTTAATAGCAACAGTTCCACTTGTGCTTCCATTCAATATTAAAGCGCCAGCAGCTGTATTAGCAACGCCAAGGGTCAAAGAGCCTGAAGATATAGTAGCATTAGCGTTTCCGCTAACTGCTGTTCCAGAGACAGAATAATACGCAATTTCATTTGCATTGCCGCTATTTACGGTGCCAGATCCAACGGTAGACCAAGACGTATTGCCTGAACCATCCGTAACCAAAGCCTGACCAGAAGTCCCTGGGCCCGTCGGCAACTTCATTGTCCATGCTGCGGTATTAACGCCAGAGGTAAGCGTTACAGCATTTGAATTGGTGGAATTAAATAGGTTGATCGTTCCTTGTGTTGTTCCGCCAGTTCCAACATCAAAGTTGCCAGCTGTTGCGCTCCCCGCAGTTGGAACAGCCCAACTGGCGTTCGTCCCGTCCGTAGTAAGGAACTTGCCGTTGTTCGGACCTTGGCTAGGAAGTAATGCATCAATAGCATCTTGAGCGTTGTTTTTGCCTGTGCCGCCATTAGCGATGGATAATTCGCCCGTGATTGCTGTTACACCGCCAGCACCAACTGTAAATGTCAAGCCAGTTGTGCCAGTAGCAATTGACACAACACCCGTATTATCAATTACATTACCTGTGATCGTAATGCCTGTGCCGCCAGAATAATTCAATGGAGAATTAATCTGAGCCCAATTCATTGGGGTGGTGCCAAGCGTTCCGCCTACGCCTACTGTTTGCAACCATGAGGTGTTGGTATACGTCGTTCCGCCCATAACAAATACGATAGCTCCGACATATTCTGCCCACGTATTAGCATCAGATGAATATGTCCAAACGCCTGCATTATCGACATCATATACGCCATCATCTTTAGCGCCATTGGCAATAGAACCATTCTTAACGAGAACACGTTCGCCGCCAACAAGCGTAATGCCGTCAATCGTTTGGAGCCCACTAAGAGTAATAGGAGCCGTCGTTGCGCACGTAACGCCGCCAATATTATTATTGATAGTTGAAAAAAGCGCATCAACATATTGTTTGGATGTCAAATCACCCGCATTAACTGGCGTAAATCCAGCGGCAGCAACAGTAACAGAGTTTAGCCCGTCAAGAGTTAATGAGGTTGCGCCAAGAGCGACCGTCGTGGTGCCAAGAGTAATATCCCCGTTTACCCATGACGTTGTTCCAGAGCCATCCGTCTGTAAAACTTGGCCAACAGTCCCTGGATCAATCGGAAGAACCAATGTCCAAGGTGAGGTATTGTTTCCAGATTGAATTGTTACAGCATTTGGTGATGCTGCATTATAAAGATTCAGATTGCCAGTTGTTGGAGTAGTTCCAGTGCTAGGCGTTCCAATATCGAAATTGCCAGCCGTTGCAGAAGGGGCAGAAGGAGCCGCCCAAGTAAGAGCGCCTGTCGTACCATCTGTAGTTAACACATATCCTGTTGTACCAACATTAGTTGGCAACGTCATTGTATAGGATACTGTGGTTATCCCCGAACGGATTGCAACAGTATTGGCATTTGTGCCGTTATTTAGAACAACACGTCCAGTTGATGTGCCAGATATGCCTAGCGTTAAAACCGATGATCCATCATACGTAAAGCCAGCATTTGCGCCCAATGTACCAGCATTGTTGTATTGAACTTCGGATGTAGCGCCAGCAACTGTTGCGGCAGTTGCCCAATAAGAAACACCCGAACCATTTGTGGTTAGGACTTGGCCAGAAGAACCTGCGCTCACTGGAAGCGTCAATGTCCACGGAACAGTATTAATTGCTGATTGGATGCTTAGCGGATTAGCCCCAGCACCAGAATTATAAATTTTTAAGGTTCCCGTTTGTGTCGGGCTACCTACAGCAATAGTTCCTGCTGCTGTCGAGTTACCAGTTCCACCCTGTAGGGTCGAAACAACGCCGGATGCATTTAATGTTGCAATGCCATTAGCAGTTCCAACAGCATTTTGAAGAGCAGCTGTTACACCTGCACCAAGTGAATTTACGCCTGTGCCACCTTGTGCCGTTTGTAAAACACCGCCAGCACCAAGAACACCAAAGCCGTTAGCAGTATTAGTTGCATTTTGTAATGCAGAAGAAACGCCAGCACCAAGTGAATTCACACCAGTGCCACCTTGCGCAGGTTGCAGTACCCCGCCTGCGCCCAGAATAGGCAAACCGTTAGCGCTGTTAATTGCGTTTTGAAGTGCTGCGCCTACGCCAACACCTAATGAGTTTACGCCCGTTCCACCTTGCGCAGGCTGTAAAACACCGCCCGCCCCAAGAATTGGAAAACCATTAACAGAATTTGTTGCCGCAGCAAGAGCACCAGAAACACCTGCGCCCATAGTTAATTGCTGCAACACATTTGCTGTATCAATTAATATGCTGCCTGTCGTTCCGGAAGCAATTGTTGTTGTGCCAATTGTAATGGTGGATGACAAAGAACCCGAAGCCCATGAAGATCCGCCAGCGCCGTCAGATGTCAGGACTTGACCTGCGCCGCCAGCCGCTGCTGGGAAGGCAAGAACCTGAGCCGTTGTAGATCCAACAGCGGGTAAAATCGTAAGCGTCCCGCCCCCAGGATTCGTTAGCGTTACGCTGCCTGAGATGGTTTGAAGCAATACGGTTCCACTTATAGCGGGGAACGTAATTGATGTCGTGCCAGCAATAGCAGGACCAACAAGTGTGATAGTGCCCGAAGTTGATCCAGGCAGGATAACTGCGGGAGTCGTAACACCCGTTGTCCCATCAATGCTAACAGTCATTTTTAATCCCCCAAAATCCTAAACTAATGTTTCGGATTAAAATTCAACAACACAGAGTCCTTGGCCACCGTTGCCGCCAGTATCGGTGCCGACTGTTACAGTATAGTTTGTACCGGCAGTAACAGTGAACACGCCAATAGCAAACCCGCCACCACTGCCACCTGAAAAGCCGGACGCTCCAGTTGTTCCACCGCCGCCGCCAATGCCGCCGCCGCCGGGCTCGACAGGTCCGCTACCGCCCAGATAACCACCACCGCCGCCGCCGCCAATGCCGCCGCCGCCGCCGTAGCCAAATCCTCCTGTGCCGTCAACAAATCCGCCACCGCCGCCAGATCCACCTGCGCCCGCAACAGCGTAGCCAGGAATTCCACTGTTCTGATATAAATTCGGTAGGGCAAATACAGCGGAACCACCACCACCAACAAAAAATTCAAATGGAAATCTCATTGCAAAGCCTTGATAGGCATAACTGTTGATAGGTTGCCCTGGAGATCCAACATTTCCAAAAATATCTGGAGCACCAAAAAATTGATTTCCGCCTGGGCCGAAAGCAGATCCGCCGCTAAAAGAAGCGTTGCCGCCCCCAACGCCACCGCCACCACCGCCACCCCTACCGCCATTTCCTAGCTGACTGCCAGCGCCGCCGCCGCCAGTAGAACCACCAAGGCCCCCTGATGCAGTAAAATCGCCACCACCGCCAACACCAGGAGAAGTCCCATTAGCGCCACCGCCAGTTGCTGTAAGAAGACCGCCAAAACTTGTTGTTCCGCCTACAGTCGTACCACTGCCGCCTGCGCCGACTACTCTAACTCGAATAGATGATACGCCTGCAGGAACAATGAACGTTCCACTGTTTAAAAATGTTTTCCAAGCTCCACTTCCATAAGGAGCCATATATCCGCCTATACCTATCGGATAAGGAAACGATCCATTTATAACAACAGGGAGAAATATTGGATTAATACCCTGCGTCTGCGTAACGACTGTCCACGTATTTGTGGCTGGGTTTAAAAGATATAAAATATTGTTTGTCGTATCTAGTTTATACGTGTTCGTGCCTTCATTAAAATAGGTAAATTCAAGGCCAAATGCTGGGACGAAACTGGTGGATGACATTTCAATCTCCTAGAGGCTTATGAGCCAAGCTGTATTTTCGGAAGCTGCCAAGTATTGTTGAGGTAAACAAAGCGGCAACCGCTATTGTTTAAGTTAATCGTAAAGTTTGATGCGTTGCCTAAAATGGTTGCGCCATTAGGATTAACGATAACGTTATTCACGCCGACCCGATTAATAATAACCACATCACCAGACACTGGGGCAGCAGGAAGTGTAATTGTTATAGCGGACCCAGAAGTATCCACCCATATTTCTGCCCCTGCAATTGCTGTAGTTGGGGCACTCACCCATACAGGACGAATTGGGGCCGGTATCCAGCTCGTATTGCCACCGCCATCCGTGGAAAGAACATATCCACTTGTTCCGCCATTCACTGGAAAAGTAAAATTCCAACTTGCAGTATTGACAGCTGAATTAAGTGTTACTGTATTTACGTTCGACGCATTAAAGATTTCCAGCGATCCGGCAACGCCATTTGATCCTATAGTTACAGCACCAGAACCCGCATATGTGAAATCGTTGTCCCCATCAAATGCGCCGCTATTATTAAATTGAACGTTTGTATTTGATCCCCCAGGAACATCAGTATTAGCAGCCCATGACGTAACAGTGCCATTAGTAGTGAGATATTTTCCTGAATTACCAGCCTGAGACGGCAATAGATTTGCTAAAGCGTTATCAGCAGTTGTCGCTCCGGTTCCGCCATTTGCGATGTTTAGCGTTCCAGATAACGTGATCGCACCAACATTAACGCCTGTGGGTAAAAGTCCCGTCGTGCCCGCAGAGAATGATGGAATGCCACCGCCACCGCCAGAAGCAGGAGCCCAGGAAAGCCCACCTAAACCGTCTGTAGTAAGGAACTCGCCGCCATGTCCTGTTTGCGTTGGAAATAAAACAGCCTGAGCGCCAGTTAGGCTCGTCGCCCCAGTTCCACCGTTTGAGATGCTCAATACACCGGCCATCACGACATTGCCTGTTGGCGGCGTAAATGTAAGGCCTGTCGAGCTGGTGATGCTTATAACTCCTGCACCGCCACCGCCACCCGTTGTCCAGTAGGTGTTGCCTGCACCATCTGTGGCAAGATAATTTCCTGCTGCACCGAGGGTTGTCGGAAAGTTAAGAGTAACACTGCTGACGAGTGCCGTTCCTGTTACGGCAGGCAAAGTAATTATATTTGCACCAGCCGCAGCTGGGACAGTTAAATTAATTTGACCGGATGCATCGCCTTTAAGAGTAAGCGTAGCCATTATACAACCACCCAAGATTGCCCAGGAGGAACAGTAATTGTTACGCCTGGATTGGTTATTAAGGGGCCAGCAGATAAACCATTCATACCAGCTGGGATAGTATAGCTTACCGATAAAACATTGGAATTCAACGCAATACCGCTGGATGATACCATATGCGGCGCTGTTAGGTTTCCAGTTCCTGGGTTAAACGTATATTCTGTGGAGGCTGTATAGGCCTGTGTCAGATTAACGCCAGCGCCACCAGCCGTTGCCGTAAATATTGGATATTCATCAGTAGCTGTCGTGGTATCATCACCCAGCGGAATTGACGCAGCTGATGTTGTCCACGAAAGATTGCCGCTACCGTCCGTCGTCAGGACATACCCAAAAGCACCAGCGTTAGGGGGCAGCTTTAATGTCAGGTTAGCAGTGCTTGAGCCAGCGCTAATCGTGGTGCTAAACGTGCCAATCGTATTGTAAATTTGAAGATTGCCGCCGCCCGCATTAGAGCCAAGCGTCAATGTTTTGGGGCCATTGGCATAAGTTAAGCCAACGTCGCCCGCAAATGTGCCGCCGCTGTTAAACTGAACAGAATTAAGGGGAAGCCCAGGTGTGCCACCACCACCGCCACCTGTCACCCATTGCGTATTGCCTGTACCGTCAGTTTCCAGAACCTGCCCCGCCGTGCCAGGGCTTGTCGGAAGAGTAAATGTCCAAGCCACATTTGTGGTGGAGACCTTAAGCGTAAGGGCTTGGGCCGTGCCGTCAGCCAAGATTAACGCATTCTGTGAACCGTCGAGTTTAATCAAGGCTTTTTTCCTTATGTCCTGAATTAGCAAATTGACCGTGAAATTTGTCCCTAAATTCACGCCAAATTAAATCTCCATTGCTATAAACAAGAAGATTATTCAGCAGTTCTTGGGATGGGGATTTGGCCAATTTCATCTTTCCTAAATAACGCCCCAAACTGAGCCGGTTGGGATGGAAATTACAGCCGAGGCAACGACAGGCCCCATTGACATAGCATTATCCCCTATCGGTATTGTATAATCTAAACTCAACCTATTTGAGTTTAAAAATAATCCCTGAGACGCCTCAACCCGTTGAGCCGTCAAACGCCCTTCCATCGGATTGTAATTATAATGTGTATCTGACGTATATAAAATAGGGTTAGGCGTTAATTTTGTATTAGTTATAACGCTATATAGTGGATAATAAGAAGCATTAGAACTAATGTTATTTTGGATCGTTAGAACGTTTAAAAGTGACACCTGCAACGTAGTTGCGCGGAGGGATTTTCCCTCCTGCACAATTTCTATCTCCTCAAAGCCGTTTAAGCCTATCGCGGGAGGTAACTGAGGTATCTGAACGTTGCTCATAGGTATTATTTACCTTCTAGAGCTTTAATGCGTGCATCTAATTGTTTAACTGTGTTCAATAACGCATAAACCAGCTCCGATGTATCAACGGTTAAAATAGGCGTCACTTCTTCTGTTTCTGGATCGGTGTAGTCTTGCGATCCAACCATGTCCGGGAAAGAGCTCGTCTGTAAGTCCTGAGCTATAAACCCAACATATGTCTTCCCGTTATCCTTTGTGCCATATTGGCCATTGTATTGGTAAGTAATGGGAGAAAGCGTAAGAAGCTCGACGATAGATTTTGTATAAGGCGCAACGTTTTTCTTAACGCGAGAGTCAGAAGAAGCTGCCCAAGAACCACCGCCTACTTTGTAAGCGTTGGATCCCGTAATCGTCATATCACCGTTTGCAAGTTGATAAAGAACCGTATTGGTAGCCGTTCCAACAGAAATACCATAATAAGTAGATAAAAGCGCTAGAACCGAATTGCTGTTACCGCATTGGAAAGCACCATTGCCAGCAATTATTGAGCCTGTTCCTGAAGATACCTGCGTAGCGCTTAAATTACCCGCACAAGAAATATTTCCTGTTGTTGTAATTGTGTTGGTGCTTATGCTTGCGGGAGAAAATGATCCCGTGACAGTCAATCCGCCGTTTACAGTTACGTTACCGCCTGCAGTCCAGGTTGGCGCTCCAGAGGTTAACATCGTTGGCGTAACAACGTTATTGTTAATAAGCCAAGATGTTGGGCCAGGAGTTGACGAATTTACAGTTATTGCACCGTAGTTACCGGGTGTTACACCGCCACCGCCTGCGCCCCACGAAGCATTTGTACCGTCCGTGGTTAAAAACTTACCGCCGCTACCAGATTGAGAGGGAAGCAAAGCATTCAATGCTGCAGTTGCACTGGTTTGCCCAGTACCGCCATTGGAAATGGCTAATGTTCCTGTTACGACAATATCTCCGCCTGTAGGAATACCCGGCGTAAGTCCAGTTGATCCAAACGATAGGCTATTAACACCTGAGCCACCACCGCCGGTAGCAGAAATGGTGATCGTTCCCGCACCAGCCGTAATGTTAATATTTGCACCAGCCGTAAGCTGAGAAAGAACAAAACCAGAGCCATTTCCGATAAGAAGCTGGCCGTTTAGAGGCGTTCCCGTCAGCCCTGTGCCACCGTTGGCAATACCTAGCGTGCCGCTGAGCGTCAAAGTTCCCGCTGTAGTAATAGGGCTACCACCAACCGAAATACCCGAAAGGCTTGAGGTTAACCCCACGCTCGTTACTGTTCCAGAGCCCGGCGTTCCGCCAGTTGACCAGCTTACATTACTGCCGTCGGTAATAAGGAACTTTCCGCTTTGGCCAGATTGCGAAGGCAAAATAGCGTTGGCTGCTCCGGCTTGCGTTGTTGCACCTGTTCCGCCAGCTGATAGGCTAAGAACGCCAGCAAGAACAACATTGCCGGTAGAAGGAGAAAACGAAAGGCCAGCCACATTAGAAGTTACGGAATTAACCGCACCACCGCCACCACCGCCATTAGCAATCCAAGATAAATTGCCATTGCCGTCCGTAGACAAAACTTTTCCAGAATTACCTGTTTGAGAAGGAAGCAAATTGATCATTGCGCCTGCGGCTGTCGTGGCCCCAGTGCCGCCGCCGGTAATCGCTAAAGCGCCCGTCCCACCACCGATCTGATTTTCAATATAAGAAAAGTTAGCATCCAAATAAGCCAGCGGGATTGTTTGCCCGTTAGGTATATTTGCAAATGTATATGGAACTGGCATGATCTTATCCCTTTATGGTCCAAATGGAGTTATCGGCGTCGTGTCTGGGAACCAACCCGATGGATACCCCGTGAAATTTATCCAAGGCGATAGGTAATATCCAGTATTATACCAATAATCTAAATACCGATTACCTACCCAATTTACGCTTGCGCCCGTGTTATTTACCCATTGCCCAGGAAAACCGCCTTGGTTCATCCATACGACATATTGAGAATTCACATACCTAGAAGGATACTGCTCCCAATACATAGGGAACCCGTCAGCATTAGAAAAATACGCAGGCCCCGTTGTATCGCTTAACCAATATACGTGTTGAAGCTCTTCTACTATAATGCCCGTATTTGGTATTCCCGTAAAGCCACAAGGTAGACCAGTATCGTCTTCGGGCACCATATAAGACACGCCGGGGAAAATACTTTTACTCCCTGGAGCCGTTCCCGTGTGCTGTGTAACCCGATTATTATAATTCATTGTTATGCGGTTGTCGCCGCCCGCAATCGGTATTCCTGTCCAAAAATCAATCGAATTTTGCCCCGAAGTGAAACGGTTGTTTGTTTCATCCTGACAAAATGGTTCTGTCCTAGCGTTAAGAACGGGCAAAGGATCAGGGGGTATAATGCGAGGTTTCAGCTGTGGCTGAGGCTCATCCATACAAATTTCGCAAACCAATATGCGAATGTTTTGAAGCGTTCTTCCACGGTAATCAAATTGCCAATTTAAATCAGAATGATTATACCAAATGCCACATCTATCGCAGACAGCAAAAGCCTTTGGGTTATTTACATCTGTGCGGGCGCGTCCCGCTTTTGATGCGTAGCCCATCATCCAATCCTAAAATAAGAATTTGTCATGGCGTCGATATTTATCGGCACGTTTTCTGTCGATGCCTGCATTGCACGTAGCCAAGCAGATTGTTTACGGGGGCCAATTAACGATAGCTTATCAGGAGCATAAATAAAAGCTAAACGTTCCGCTAAACCCCAACAATAATAGTCATAAAACTCATAAGGAATTTGAACTTGCGTCCCATTAGCAAGAACGGCGTCTTGTGGGCGTTTCATTACATAATATTGTAATCCTGCCGGAATAAAATTTGTTGGAACGGGCCAAATATACATTGTTGGTTGAAGCAACTTATCATACCAAAATGACGTTGGAAAACCGGGCATACTTTTATTTGCAATAGCCGTATAATCACTACGACTAATAGGGACAATTATGCGGTCAATCGTTCCAGCGTCACCTTGTATAATTGGCGCTGGTGGAACAGGCTGGCCTGGAACATAATTTGGCGAAGATGCCCAAACCATAGTGCTGTTATAAATGTTTACCCAAGAAATAAACGAACTATTATTGTTTAACCAACCAACGCCATAAACACCAGAGTTTTGACGTATATAAACGTCTAACATAAATACAGTTGTTGGATCTACATTATAAGCAGAAACACCGGGTAATAAATCTTGCGTTTCAAGAATTACTTCATATAACTGTATGCCATCGCCTTGCATATCAGATTGAAGCAAATTGGCTTCAAACTGAGCGTCTGCCATATGTTGTTGAGTAAGCTCAGTCCTGCGTATTCCACAACGAGCGAACGCGGCGATAGTTATATCGCCGAGATTCGGATCGAAGCCAAATTGGCCGGATAGCGCCATATTTAATTACTCAGTTGGAGCTTCAAGAACAGGAGCCTCAACGACTGCTTCTAGATCAATGATCGCAGGCGCACGTTTAATGCCGAGTTCTGAGTCAGAAGGACGCTCAAAATCTGGGTGGTTCCATTTTGCGATATAAGCGCCAAAACCGTCAGACTCATCCATCAACAGAATAGTGCCTGTTGCGGGATGAAAATCTTCTGACTTTAGATCTGGATATTTAGCGACAATTTTTTCATAAAGGCTCATGGCCTATCTCCTAAATAGAGGAGAGCGGGGAATAACCCCGCCCTGTTAGAGTTGCTGACCGCCGATGCGCTCCAAGAAGCACTGGCTGTTAACGTAACCGTGTTGCAGAATGAATGTCGCACGATAGCTTATGTTTGCTGTCAGGTCACGGAATGTGAAAACCCACGTTGACATCTGGTTGGAAGAATATGCATACGAACCTGCTGTCGTTATTGTCCAAGGCCCAGAACTTACGTTGTTGGACATATTTCCTGCCCCAGCACCGCCGCTGTATGGGACTTGATACACGGAGCCTTGAAGCTGCGTTGATCCAGAGACAGTCGCAAAACCGAAGCCAGCTTGGTATTGCTGATAGATGATGATGTTATCAAGTTGTGCAACCGCATAACGAGCAGCATTGTTACCAGAATTGTAGCTTCCGATACCATAAGCACTTGTCGTCTGCGTTACAGCCTGAACCGCCTGATTAGCGCCGACGAGCGAGATGCTGAAGTTGTTTCTAACCCCAGCCCCATCGAGGTTTGTTGATGCGCCTGTTGCTTGGTATGTCCACGATTCCAAGTAATCCGTCGAGCCATTCATATATACGACGCGATTACAATTGCCCGTCATATATTGAACAAAGGTATTCGCTGGAATTATCGCGTTAGCAATAGCAACTCCGTTTTTAAGGATCTGTGTTTCATAGTCCCCGTTTGCTGGAGAAGCGGCATAAGTCGTCATGTTTTCTACGTTGTAGTAGCCAGCAATCGTCGGAATAAACCGATTAGTTGCGGCATTCCACCACCCCTGCGGATCGTCAGTAGCAGAAGGCGCTGGGAACGTAATTTTTGTCAGAGTGTTATTTGGAATTGCCTGCGTAGCATTATTTTTAGCAACTGATGCCGCAGCCGTTGTTCCAACAACCTGTGTCAGTGTCTGGTTGGTAAGGAAGGCGCTGAACCGTTGTCCGTTATTGAAAGTAGGAGCAACAGGCGTTGTTGCGCTATTTGGCCCGTAGTAAGAGCCTATTTCTAGATAATCAGTTGATCCGTTCATATAAACAAGAACGGCCAACTGAATGCCAGAGCCAAAACCTGCAACATTGTTAACGGCTTGATTTTGTATTTGGTTGCCGTTTTTGAATAAAAACAGCCATTGATATTCAAAGCTGCCATCGTTGTATAAATAGGCATTAACTTGATAGTAACCAGCTGTCTTAGGTGTAAAACGACCGGAGGTTGTATCATAGTAGTTCTGCGGATTGCCAGTTGCTGGCGATCCATAGATGTTTGGCATTATTAATTTACAAGCAGGATATGCGCTGTTTGTGCCAATATTTGTTGGAGTGTTAGGTCCGTATGCCGAGAACATCACCGAGCCTGAGTTAACAGGAACATTCAGCGTGACAATCTGATAGCCCGTGCCAATCGTCACAGTCTGCAACGTGGTTGTTGTGCCCGGAGGCATAACAATCGTCGATACTGTCGCATTAGCAGGATATGCCTGATAACCAATGTAATTTGACGTCGTCAGTGTGACATTTGTCGAAGCTGTATTCGTGATGACATACAGATTGTTAACAACGTCAGTAATGCTGGCGCTTGTAATAAGCGCCGAGACTGTGTTGTTGGCCGAAATCGGAATATTGTAGGTGCCCGATTGCGTGTTGATGATGTTCTGCTGCGTTACAAGCGAACCACCAAAATCACAAGACAGGATTCCTAGTGTCGTTAGATATGTTGCCGCATAGACAGTTACATAATCTGTCGTTCCGTTCAAATACACCAACGCCGAGACAGTTCCGCCTCCGAATGAGGTTCCTGCAGCCTCTTGAAACTGTGAGTAAACCACGCCATTTTTGTAAATGTAAAGGCTTACTTGTCCATTATTACTTGTGGTGATGTTTGAATAGACGCTGTAATACCCTGCAATCTTTGGCTGGAATTTGCCAGTTGTCGTATCGTAGTAATTCTGCGGGTTGATTGTCGCTGTTGTGTAAATCAGCTGGGTAGCTGTCGAACCAAACGTCTGTGCCGAATCTGTCGCACGGAAAGCAACGGCACCAGCTTGAAGACCCGGATAGTCAAAGCTGAGAATACGCCATGTGCTCGTCGTCGCACTTGCAAGCTCAAGCGTCACAGTTCCATTTACAGGAAGCGTAAACACGGTCGCAGTGCTTGAAACAGGATAGGTCTGATAGTTATCGAACGACGTAGCCGTCAGCGTAATGGTGCTTGAGCCGATATTGTATATCGAAACTACCTGACCATTCTGAATGCCATATGGCGTAATAGCGTTTGTCGCTAGATTTGCGTTGCCATTAAAGCTGATGGCGATATTCTGCGACGTTACGTTAATAACATCATAAGCAGAACCAGGGGTTACAACGCGAACGACCAAGCATTCATTTCCGGCAACAAGAACGCCTGTGGCGCTCGATGCTGGTTGCCATGTCTGGTAGTTTGTGAGCGTTCCTGTCAGATTGATCGTAGCGCCAGCGCTCTGTGCGTTACGGATTGTGATGAGCATACCAATCTGCTCAACAATCGAACCAGCCGCAATAACGCTTGCGATTGTGCCGCTTGCCGTAGCCGATGTTGTCGCTGTCAGATTGTTTGATGAATACGACAGGATCTGCCAGTTATCATTAATCAGGCCAGCAAGCGCCAGTGTTACCGTAGCGTTAGCACCAACCGTAAATACGGTATTGGTTGAGTTGCTTGGATATGACGCAGCGTTTTCAAAATTAGTAGCCGTTACAGTTATGCTTGTGTTCGCCGTATTCGTGATCGACAGAAGATTGCCCGTAACAAATCCATTTGTAATCGCTGATGCTGTTGTATAATTAGCAGCTGTGCTAATAAACGTCGTCGCAGGCGATGTGATATTTAGGATCTGGTAAACAGAGCCAATCGTCGTAACAATAAATGTAATCGACTGGCCTGATCCGAGCTTTACAGCGCTGCTAGATGCTGTCTGCTGATAACCCTGATAAGAGTTAAATGTCGCAGCCGTAAGCGTGATTGGAGCAACATCTGTATTTGTGATGGTTGCAATCAAGCCTTCCGACTCAAGCGCAGATGCGCCGGACAGAACTGCTGAAATTGTGCCGCCAACCGATGTGCTAACTGCCACATTTGTGGACAGGCTAGATACAGCCGCAATCGCATAGTCAGAACCAACAACGTTGACTTCGATTGTTGCTGTCTGCTTAGGCTCAAGCGTCAGGACTGTGCTGGTGGCCGCATTTGGATATGAGGCGTAGTTCAGCCAGTTTGTAACCGTGATTGTATGTGCCGCTGTGTCGGAATTGTAGAACACAACCACCGAGCCAGCCGACTCAACAATCGCAGGCGAAGCCGCTGCCAAAAGCGCAGATACTGTCGAATCTGAGCTAAATGGGACATAAAAAGCAGCCGAAGCTGGGGACCAGCTTGGTGCAGCGCCAGAGCCATTTGACTTCAGATACTGACCAGCCGTTCCTGTTGGCAGGAAGTCTGTCGTATTTGCGCTTGTCTGATAGACGATCTTGTTCGCAGCGCCGCCAGAAATGTTGGTTGTAACAGAATTGGTGATGCTGAGCAGATCGTAATTCGTGCTGGCAAGTGTCGTCTGAAGTAACGCAACGCCGCTTGCTGGGATCGTAATTGTGGAGTTGGTTGCAAAACCAGGAAGCGCACCTGGGTTATTAACAACGCCGCAGTTTACGCTTACATTCGTCAGCGCCGTATTGTGGATGGCATAAACGTTCAGCTCGTTATCAACGGTCGGAATAGCCGCAATGATCGCAGCCAGTGTCGCGTTGGAGTTGATTGTCGCGTTATAAACCTGACCTGGGTTATAATTCGACGCATCAATCGCATAAGTTCCCGCCGAAGTAATATTCGTCGTCGTGACCATGATCGTATGGCCTGCATAAATCACAAGGTTTGTGTTCGTGCAGTCCGTGAACGATGCATAGTTCGGGAACGATGTCGCCGTCAGCGTGATATTTGAGCCGGTGGAGTTATAGAAGACATAGCTGTTTGCGACAGCGTCTGTATAGCCAGCGCCCGTAATCTTGCCCTGAACTGAGCCGCCGGAGCTTACGTCAATGTAGTAAGTTGCGCCGCCAGCAGGTGTGCCCCAAGAAACGTCAGTGCCGTTTGTCTGAAGAACCTTACCATTATTACCCGCCTGTGAAGGCAGAAGGTTTGTTCTTGCACCCTGAGCTGTAACAGCGCTTGTGCCGCCATTGGCAATGTTTAAGGTGCCAGCAAGGATAACAGCGCCTGTAGATGTCGTTGCTGGTGTCAGGCCTGTTGTGCCGCCAGCGAACGAAAGAACGCCCGTGTTATTGATGACTGTGCCAGCAAGAGAAATTCCTGTGCCAGCGGAATAATTGAAGATGCCAGACTGCTGATCCCACTGCTGAGGATCAACGCCAACCGTTGTAACGGTGTCTGTCTGAATCCAAGATGTGTTTTTGTTAACGGAACCGCCTGTGACGAACACTGTGGCCGATGTAAACTCAGCTGGCTGGTCAAGATCTGTCGATCGTGTCCAAGGCGTTCCAACGATGTAAACGCCATCAGCCGCCGAAGATGCCTGATCTTTAACAAGAACGCGATCACCATTGACGACAGAAACCGTATCAATTGTCTGTGCGCCGGAAAGTGTAATCGGGCCCGTCGTGGCTGCAACGACAGGAGAAATACGATTAACGGCTGAGAAGTTTGTTGTAACCCAACCCTTCGTCGCAACGTCATTATCACCAACTGGTATATAAGGCGCACCAGCCATTGTGATATTTGTCATACCTGCAAGGGCTGTCTGCGTTCCGCCAAGCGTCAGAACTGTCGTGCCAAGCGTCGTCTGAGCTGCATTCCATGTTGGAGCAGCTACGCCGTTGCCAGCCAGATATGTACCAACTGCGCCAGGGCCTGAGAATGCAGTCGAATTTGCACCTGTCTGATAAGGAACCTGACCAAGGGTGCCGTTAAGTAAGTTTGTGGCAGCATTCGGATTGCCATAAGCCAACACGCCGCCGCTTGAAATAAGCGCAGTGCCAGCAGCACCAACAGCATTGAGGCCTGTGCCGCCGAAGCCTACGTTAAGGACGCCGCCAAGAACAATCGGTCCTGCCTGAGCTATAGCTGGCGTAAGGCCTGTCGAGCCGCCGGAGAATGTTGAAACGCCAGCTGTGCCTGTGGCCGTAATTACGATGCCGCCAGCGCTGTTCGCAATACCAATACCTGAGCCTGCCGTCAGGTTTGCAACGGTATATCCAGAGCCGTTACCGATCAGCAATTGACCGTTAAGAGGGGTTGTTGTTAGGCCCGTGCCGCCGTTTGCGGTATTGAGTGTTCCAGAAAGAACAACAGCACCCGGAGTTGGCGATGAAGGCGAAAGGCCTGTTGTGCCAGCAGAGAATGTCGCAACACCCGCTGTGCCAGTTGCGTTAATTGTAATTGCGCCAGCTGCATTGGTGATTGTAACGCCAGAACCAGCTGTGAGCGTATTAAGCGTAAAGCCTGAGCCATTGCCAATAAGGATCTGGCCGTTTGTCGCTGCACTGGCATCGATCCCTGTGCCGCCATTTGCTGGAAGCAAGATACCACCAAGCGTAACAGCGCCTGTGCCAGCGCCAGAAGGTGTAAGGCCTGTTGCGCCACCCGACCAAGAAGAAACCGAAACGCCCGATAGCGACTGCCATGTCGCAAGTGTTCCGTTTGATGTCAGAACCTGACCAGCTGTGCCGCCGCTCTGCGTAGGAAGAAGGGCTGTAATCGCAGCCGATGCTGTTGACTGACCTGTGCCACCCTGTGCAATTGGAAGAACGCCACCAGCGCCAGCAAGCAGGAGGCCGCCGTTTGTATTAACGCCAAGGCCCAAAGCTGTTTGAACGCCAGCTCCAAGAGCCGTAAGGCCCGTGCCGCCGTGGGCAATAGCAAGCGTACCACCCATTGTTAGGGTGCCAACACCTGTGATCGGGCCGCCGCTCAGCGTCATGCCTGTTGTGCCGCCAGAACCAGAAACGCTGGTTACGGTGCCTGTGCCAGTTACGGCAACCCAAGACACATTGGTGCCGTCAGTGCCAAGGACTTTACCGCCCTGACTAGCCTGCGCAGGAAGAAGAGCATTGCGAGCAGCGATAGCTGTTGTCTGGCCTGTGCCGCCGCCAGCAATACCAACAACGCCAGATAAAACGACGTTGCCTGTAGAAGCATTAACAGAAAGGCCGTTTACGGTTGTGTTCACTGACGAAACAGCGCCACCACCGCCACCGCCACCGCCAGTTGCAGCCCAGTAAAAGTTACCAGATCCGTCGTTGCACAGCGCATAACCAGCTGTCGTTGGGGAAGTCGCAGGAAGAAGATTAATCAGTGCGCCTGTTGGGCTATTGGCACCTGTGCCGCCGTAAGCGATGCCAAGCTTGCCGCCGCTAAGGACAATAGTTCCAGCACCGCCTGTTACGGGGCTATTTGCAACCGTAAAACCAAGCGTTGATGCGTCAAAGCCGATAGACGTAACAGCTGCAATTGGTTGCCAAGTTAAACCGCCAGCGCCGCTATTTGTCAGAACTGTGCCTGCAGGTCCATTGGCAGCGGGAAATGTGTAAGCAACACCATTGATGGTTAATGGATTATTGATAATCGCATTCGTCAGCGTCAGAGCATTTCCGATATATTGCTTGAGCTGAAGACCTGTAACTTTTACTGGGCCAACGCCAGGAGTCACAACTTCTGGAAAAAGAGCTGTGTCTGTAACGCTTGTGCCAGCGACCAAATTTGAGATTGCAGTATTGCTCATAATCTTATCTTCCTTGCTCTAACTGTGCTGCGCTGACAGCGCTTTGATTCCTATTTAACCTGCTACCCAAGCTGTTCCATCATAGAATACTGGGCATGTAACCGTTCCGCCACCTGTAAGAGTGCCTAAAAATGTTGGTGCTATTGCATCCGTAACATGCGCCCTTGCCCCAGTGACGCCTGCGGGTAAAGTTGAAACTAAATAGCCTTTTGTAACTATCGGGCCTTCCGCATATTGGGTTTTAGTTGTTCCATCCCAATAAGCGCCAATATTCCCAACGCCATCAGAAAGAACAATGTAATTGTCTCCGGTCCCGCTTATTGGGGCTGTGGATCCATCGTATGAGCCAAGTATAACATTATTTGAACCAGATGTTATTCCAAAACCAGAAGCCTGCCCGATGCTCGTATTATTATGTCCCGAAGTAATGTTAGCAAGAGCATTAAGACCAACTGCTGTATTTTGATCTCCTGAAACATCCGCCGAAAAGCCCATGGCGTTTCTTCCAACGGCTGTATTTCGACCATTGGAGCAATTTTGAAGAGCTTTGTAACCAATACCTGTATTGCCACTATTGCCGTTAGCGCCGGTGTTATTAGATAGAGCCAAAGACCCAAAGGCTGTATTGGTATTGCCTACAGAGAAGCTAAGTGCGTTATAACCGAATGCTGCGTTGTTTGAGCCGCCACCGCCAGAAGCAAAAGAAGACGCACCAAATACAGTGTTCGTTAGATCCTGACCGTCGCCTAAACCTGCCGTAATTCCGTTGATCGAGGCATCTTTAGCAACCTGTAAAAATATATTTGGAATAAGTGAAGTCGAATTTGTTCCGATACACAGCTGTGTATTTAACGAATCCCAATATAGATTGGCATTATCTTCTGTGTAATATGTGCCGTCGTTATACGGAATAGACCCAGCTGTGCCCCCTGTAATTGTCGTTGTTCCGACAACAATACCGCCGCCGGAAGGTGTCACCCAAGTCGGGACAGCTGCATTACCGTTGCTCTGAAGAACTTGGCCAGCGGTGCCATAATTTACAGCATCAAAACTTACAGCGCCTGCTGAGTTAGCACAGAGACGAATATTTCCATCGCCATCTGAAAGTATGACATAGTTATTACCGCCAGCGCCATTAAATGGCGCACTTGTCCCTCTGTATCTTCCAACAATTGTATTGTTGCTTCCGGTCGGGATCGAGTCGCCAGAATTAGCGCCAATTGCTGTATTTTGAGAACCGACAATTTGATTAAGAGCGCCTGCTCCAATTGCTGTGTTTGCGTTATTATTTGTTAGGGTAGCTAACGCAAAAACACCAAGAGCTGTGTTGTTGGTTCCTGACTGATTACTATAAACAGCTTGAGTTCCAACAGCTGTGTTATTTAAACCACCAATATTATTATAAAGAGCAAGCGATCCAACCGCTGTATTTCTTCCGCCGGTAGTAAACGGAAGGGTGTTATTACCAATAGCCGTGTTGTCTGTTTGAACGCCTGCGCTTAAAAGAGCATTTGCACCAAACGCGGTGTTCGTAACAATATAATTATTGCCCTTGCCGACCGTAAGACCGTTAATTTGAGCGTCATTAGCTGCAACAGTCAAAGCAGCTGCCGGAGTATTTGTTCCGATTCCTAAACGATAATTTGTATCGTCCCAAAAGAACTTAGAATTATCTTCTATTAGTGAACCAGATGGGCCAGCAAAAGGAACAGATCCTGTCGTAAACGGATCAGCAAGATTGTCAGACCAGCTAAGAATGCCAGCCCCATTTGTGGTTAAAACTTGATTTGCTATTCCTGCATCAACAGGAAGAGTCAATGTATATGAAGCTGTCGTAGAATTAGAAGATGTAATTGTTACTTTATTCGCAGGCGTTGTCGTTGGGAAGATTACGGAAGGCGCAGTAACTGAGCCCGTATTAACCATATTGCCGGTGAGGCCGTCCCAATAAGATCCAATGTTGCCTACGCCATCAGATAGAACAATAAAGTTATTTCCCGATAAACTAATCGGAGCCGTTGCGCCTGTATAGCCGCCAAGTATTACGTTGGCGCTGCCAACCGTAATAGCAGAGCCCGAATTTGTGCCGAGAGCTGTGTTATAATTATTCGTGGCATAATAAAGAGAATTATATCCAACGGCTGTATTATAATCGCCCGTGACGCCACGGTTAAGCGCTAACGAGCCAACAGCTGTATTAAAGCCTAACGCACCATGATTAAATTGAAGAGCGCCATATCCAACCGCAGTTGTATCACTTTGGTTGGTATATTCCCGTAATGTAATTGCGCCGACGGCAGTGTTGTTGAAACCGCCTGTTACTTTCCAAAGAGCATAAGCGCCAACCGCCGTGCTCCATGTGCCAGTTCCAGAAGCATCATTAAACGCATGAACACCAGCAACTAAATTTTGTCCGTCGCCGTTTGTGCTAACACCGAAAATTGCATTATTAATAAGCGCATTACTTGTTACAGTTAAAGCGCTTGTCGGAGCATTTGTGCCTATGCCTAAACGGAAATTCGTGTTATCCCAGAATAGATTAGCGTTATTTTCTGAGTAAACTGTGCCATTATTGAACGGTATTGATCCGGCAGTTCCCGAAGTAATCGTTGTCGTGCCAACAACAATGCCCTCATTAACTGTCATCCAACTTGTGACGCCAGTGCCGTCAGTTGTTAAAAACTGCCCATTCGTGCCGCCATCAGCTGGAAGCGTGAGCGTATAAGTCGATGGCGTTGCAGGCGAAGCAGTAAGAACTGTGATCTTGCCTGTGTTATTTACAAGGCCAAGATTACCAGGGGTGCCACCTAATGTGCTGCCAATAACTAAACTACCAGCGCCATCAGTGATAATGCTCGTGGTTTCGCCAACGGTTCCGCCATTGTCATAAACCATATGGCCATTAGCGCCGCCAGTAATCGGCGTTGTATTAACCGTAATGTTGGTTGTCGGTATCGTCGTCCAAGACGTAACGCCAGTTCCGCTTGTTGTCAGAACTTGGTTGTTAGCTCCAGCATTTGGTGGAAAGCTCAGCGTCCAGTTTGTTGCGCCAGCGCCAGTTTGCAGCGTAACACTTCCCGCTGCAGAATTGCCAATAACAAGCGAACCGGCATTAACGCCATCACCAAGGGCTAACCCACCAACGCCGTTTGTTGTAATAGCTGTTGCTTCGCCAAACAAACCCGTATTGTCAAATACCACACGGCCAGAAACGCCGCCTATTACAGGGGTTGCATTAACAGCAATAATAGTCCCACCGCCACCGCCACCACCGCCTGCAGCTGCCCAATAAAAGTCGCCAGCGCCGTCATTGAATAAGGCATATCCAGCAGTTACGGGAATAGAAGGCGGAAGAAGATTTCTCAGAGCCGTCTGACGAGTTGTGCCGCCAGTTCCACCATGTGCAATGTTTAGAACACCGCCAAGCGTCAAAACGCCAGATGACGTGATAGGGCCGTTGGAAAACGTTAATCCAGTTCCAGCACCCGACGCATCAATTGATGTAACGCCTTGCGGAATCCACGACAGAGCGCCTGCTCCATTCGTAGAAAGCACATAGCCATTTGTTCCTGTGCTTGCAGGAAACGTATAAACAACCCCATTAATCGTAACAGGATTGTTTAAAATCGGATTATTTAATGTGAGCGCATTACCAATATATGTCTTTAACTGTAGTGCAGTTACCTTGTTCGGGCCAATTCCGACCTGCTGGACGTCAGGCATCTCATCTGTATCAGATACAGCTACGCCCGAAACCAGTGATGATATTGGTGTATTGCTCACAATAAATCCTTACGGAAGCGTTACTTGCGTATAGCCAGTTGCATTTTTACCCCAAATAGCGCCGCTAAGCGAGAACAACGTAGCAGGGGCATACAAGAAAGTTCTGATCCAACACAGGTTCGTCGCAACGCCAGCAACTGTCAGCTTATGGATAATGGCACCTTGCTGGAACGTTGTCGGTGATGCGAAGTTGATCAGATAAAAACCATCTTGCGTTGTATTCGTAACAAACGATGTCAAACTCGTCAGCTGCGCCTGAGTTGTTAGAACGCCAGACGGCGTTGTTGCAGAACCAAGAGCAAAGCTAAATGCAGGTGTCGGCCATGAGAATGTTCCAACATATGACGATGGAACACGCACAGACGAATCTACGCAGTTTGACATTACAATTGTCGTATTTGCTGCGCCCGTTCCTGTGAAAACCAAATAACTGCCGATTGAGCTTTGGACGCATTGGTTATTGATGTAAATCGTGAACGGATTGGTAAATGCAGGCAATGCAATTGTTGATGCCGCATTGTTAATCGTGGTGTTGTCCAGAGTAATCCAATTCAACATACCTGCATCTAAGCCAAGCCAATCGCCCGAAGATGCTGATGTAATTGCAAGATTCTGGAAGTAATTACGGCAAGCAGCGCCCGATTGGAACGCAAACGCCGCACCCGTAACATTGAAAATAATGTTCTTAAAGTGCGTTCTTGTCGAACCAGATTGGAACGTCTGGATACCAGAGATCTGGTTTACCTGACCAGCCGTCAGCGTCGATACGCCTTGGAACGTTACGTTGCTGTTTGCGCTTGTAAAGGTATTCGCACTCGAATCGGCAGGTGCCCCAGAAAGCGTTACAACTAACGGGAACTGAGTCCCAGCTACCGTATATGCCTTATTTGTCGTCGCATAAGGATAAGCTGATGAACCATTGCCTGTTGAATCGCTTCCGATATAAGTATCAACAAAACGATTTTGAGGGCTTCCGCTAATTGTTGGAGCAGCAGCACCTGTTGGGCCGGTTGCTCCGGTCGCACCTGTAGGGCCAGTAGCGCCAGTGCTTCCAGTTGCACCCGTTGGGCCTGTCGGACCAGTGACAGTAGATGCAGCGCCTGTTGCACCTGTAGGGCCGGTCGCACCGGTGGGGCCAGTAGAACCCGTTGGCCCTGTGACAGTAGATGCAGCGCCTGTTGCACCCGTAGGGCCAGTAGCGCCAGTGGGGCCAGTAGAACCCGTCGCTCCAATAGCAGAGCCAATCACAGGCGTTGCCGTGAGAATAGCGCCAGGAGATTCAGGAGTTGCAGGCGTTGTTCCCGCTGCAAGAGTTTCAATATATACGGATGTGTTTTCCGTCTGCCACATCAATTGAATGAAGTCGTTATTGTTGACTTCAACAATGAAGTTGACTGCGGCAATCATCTGGCCATTTACGCCGCCATGCTTAACTGGAACCGTAAATTGACTGTTGGTGTCCGCAAGATTGCCAGCATCACCCGTATCGTTCTTACGCAACCAGACATTTACGTTGTAAATTGAGCTGGAGCTGTTTGTGAACTGAATGGAGAACTGGATATTATATACGCCCCCGTGAAGGAACGTAACACGATTCCCACTTACAACTGAAACCGTATTGCTGGCCGGATCAATTGTGTTGAAGTTGATTGGATAGGCAACTGTTGTAGACGCTGCTGTCTGCGTTGCACTCGTATCCCAAATGCTGCCCCAATAAGCGACAACGCCGCCTGGGCCTGTTGGGCCAATCAATCCTGTCGGACCAGTAGCTCCCGTTGGCCCTGTGGGGCCTGTTACAGTAGAAGCAGCACCCGTAGCTCCTGTTGGGCCAGTAGGACCGACATTACCCTGAATGCCGGTGGGGCCTGTAGGCCCAACATTACCCTGTGGACCAGTTGGACCCGTTACAGTAGAAGCAGCACCCGTTGCACCCGTTGGGCCTGTCGGACCAGTGACGGTTGAGGCAGCACCCGTGGCTCCAGTAGCACCCGTTGGGCCTGTCGGACCAACATTGCCCTGTAACCCTGTGGGACCTGTCGGACCAATATTGCCCTGTGGCCCCGTATCGCCAGTTGGGCCTGTAGATCCTGTCGGGCCTGTAGCTCCTGTTGGACCAACATTACCCTGCGGGCCTGTGTCACCAGTTGCGCCTGTCGGTCCTGTATCTCCCGTCGGGCCAGTTACTGTTGAGGCAGCGCCCGTTGGGCCTGTTGCACCAGTTGGACCTGTAGGCCCAGGCTGCAGACTTGCTGTAATAAGAGCAAGCGGATCGTTATTGGGGAAGCCAGTAAATCCTGCACCAGTTGCAGAAACATAGGTAACTGGAACAACCCAATAAGAATTAACCGTGCTTGGATTAACGTTAGTCGGAGTTCCACTGATTAGCCATTCTTGGCTATCCGAGCTAGACCCCTGCTGCTGAATAACAAGCGTCTGGCCTACAGCCAAAAGCGCAAGCAATGAGTCAATATCATAGCCCTGCGTATCAACATGGCTAATTAGAATATTGCCAGCCGCAACCTGCGAGACTGCATCCCAAGCGATAAATGTATCACCCGGATTACCAGACTGAACGGTTGTGTTCGCTAAATATGGGTAAATACCGACAGCGTTTCCTTGAGGCCCTGTTGCACCCGTTGGGCCAGTATCGCCCGTGGGGCCTGTTACGCTTGGGCCAGTATCACCAGTTGGGCCAGTGGGGCCTATATCACCAGTAGGACCAACGTTTCCTTGAGGGCCGGTATCACCAGTAGCACCCGTTGGGCCAGTAACAGTTGAAGGTGCGCCCGTTGGACCCGTTTCACCTGTAGGACCAGTTGGGCCAACATTGCCTTGCGGCCCCGTATCGCCAGTTGGACCGATATTACCTTGCGGTCCTGTATCACCCGTTGGGCCTGTGTCGCCTGTCGGTCCTGTCGGCCCCGTATGGCCTGTTGGACCCGTAACAGTTGAGGCAAGGCCTGTGTCGCCAGTTGGGCCCGTTGGGCCTACATTACCTTGCGTTCCTGTTGGACCCGTTTCGCCAATTGGACCTTGAGGACCCGTGTAACCCGTTGGGCCTGTTGCTCCAGTTGGGCCAGTCGCGCCTGTAATGTCAGAAAGCAGGAACCAAGTTTGGATTCCAGCATTATATTGCCACGTTGTATTCGCAGTCGTCTGTAAATACAGATCGCCGTTTTGAATACCCGGAATTGTTGAAAGCGGATCAGCGGGGCCTGTAAACCACTGAGATCCTCTTACGCCAGTTGGGCCAGTATCGCCCGTTGGACCAATTGGTCCCGTATCACCAGTTGGACCTTGAGGGCCCGTATCACCAGTTGGGCCAATATTACCTTGAGGGCCGGTGTCGCCAGTAGCCCCTGTCGCACCTGTTGGGCCGACATTGCCTTGAGGCCCTGTGTCACCCGTTGGACCGATATTACCTTGTGGACCAGTGTCGCCTGTGGCTCCCGTTGGCCCAGTATCGCCAACAGCGCCCTGCGGTCCGGTATCACCTGTCGGGCCGACTGAGCCCTGTGGCCCCGTGTCGCCCGTCGCTCCAGTAGGACCAACGTTGCCTTGTGGACCTGTATCGCCTGTCGGGCCGACGTTGCCTTGAGGACCAGTATCGCCGGTAGCGCCAGTTGGACCTGTTGGGCCAACGTTGCCTTGAACGCCTGTTGGGCCAGTGTCGCCAACTGCCCCCTGTGGGCCAGTGTCTCCGGTTGGGCCTGTATCTCCAGTTGCACCCGTAGGACCAGTAATCAGAGTCGCAAGCGGACCGCTGTTAACCCAATTTGTGCCGTCAGAAACCCAAAGAATATTTGTATCAAGCGCAACATAAGCATCGCCAATAGGCTGCGGCTGAGCTGGCAGACCGCCAGCATTGGCAACAGCGCCCTTGTATGTAATGCCGCCGCCAGCTGGGCCCGTATCGCCAGTTGGGCCGGTTGGACCCGTTACAGTCGAGGCTGCACCTTGTGGGCCAGTATCACCCGTCGCACCCGTAGGACCGACATTACCTTGGACACCCGTTGGGCCGGTTTCGCCAATAGGCCCCTGTGGACCTGTGTCACCCGTCGGGCCTGTAGATCCTGTGGGACCGACGTTGCCTTGTAAACCTGTTGGACCAGTAGGGCCTACGTTACCTTGTGGGCCCGTATCGCCAGTTGCACCAGTTGCACCTGTGGCTCCTGTCGCACCAACATTACCTTGTGGGCCTGTGTCACCCGTTGCGCCCGTTGGGCCTGTAGAACCAGTTGAGCCCGTAGGTCCTACATTACCCTGCAACCCTGTCGGGCCTGTCTCACCAATTGGGCCTTGCGGGCCAGTTGATCCCATAGGCCCTGTAGAGCCAGTAGGACCGACATTACCCTGCAAACCAGTTGGGCCCGTAGGGCCAACGTTGCCTTGAGGACCTGTATCTCCTGTTGCACCCGTTGGGCCAATGTCACCCGTTGCGCCAGTTGCGCCAGTTGCACCCGTAGCGCCAACAGCGCCTGTCATTTCAGTAGCAATAAGAACAGGGCCACCCTGCTCACCAAACTTAAAATTACTGCCGTTAATAGCAGTTACTTTGAATGAATATGTATAGGTACCAGCTGATGGCGTATCAACAAAACTTAATGAATAACCATTGTTCTGGTTAATCCCAGCTGTCGATTCAAGCTGCACAAGATTGCCGATAGGTGTAGAATCACGATACAAACGGACAATTGTATATCCACCTGCACCCGTCGTGTTACACGCATCACCCGAAACTGTTACCTGAACGGGTTTACCGCTTGTTGTAATGCTGGTACTGATAACCGTCGCAGGTAACGATGCACCCGTTGTAATTGTTACTGGCGCACTAGCATTCTGCGAATAATTAAGTGGCATCGCCGTGCCAGCTGGACCCGCAGGCCCAGTTGGGCCCGTAGCACCTGTCGGCCCCGTCGGACCTGCCCCATGCGGCGTCCATGACAATGTGCCAGCGCCATCTGTCGTCAATACATTTGTTGCCTCACCTGTCTGGCTAGGCAACAAAGCATTCGCAGC
>Ga0208872_1000097_pt1 | contig 90158 bp, 102 predicted proteins | sample CryBogCBH12Aug08_FD_185508 | JGI IMG/M metagenome (GOLD analysis project Ga0208872, IMG submission 185508) | Freshwater microbial communities from Crystal Bog, Wisconsin, USA - CBH12Aug08 (SPAdes) | ecosystem: Environmental > Aquatic > Freshwater > Lake | place: Crystal Bog, Wisconsin, USA...
CTCACGTGTTACTCACCCGTCCGCCACTAAGATCAAAAATCTTCGTACGACTTGCATGTGTTAAGCATACCGCCAGCGTTCATCCTGAGCCAGGATCAAACTCTCCATAGTATCCAAAATTTCTTAAGATTAAGTATAAACTTTATTTCAAACTTAACTTGGGGGATCAATTTCTTGATCTTGAAATCCACAGTAGTCTTTCTCTATCAAAATTGTCAACCCCTGAAAATTTTTACTAAATAAATTTAAATTTAAAAGATACAAACTCTCCTAATCATTAAATATTTAGTGTAATAAATATACTAAAAATTGTGTAAAAATTTTTATAAAAACAGGAGTGTGTAAATTGGAAAACCACAAAGAAAAAATCCTAGTGGTGGACGATGAAATAAGTATTCGACGGATCCTCGAAACTCGTCTTTCGATGATAGGGTATACAGTCATCACTGCAGGTGATGGGGAAGAAGCTCTAGAAGTCTACAAAAAAGAAATGCCGAACCTTATCATCTTAGATATTATGATGCCGAAGCTTGATGGCTATGGGGTCTGTCAAGAGATTCGAAAAGAATCTGATACCCCAATTATAATGCTTACAGCATTAGGTGATGTTGCGGATAGAATCACAGGCCTAGAGTTAGGAGCAGATGACTATGTAGTCAAACCTTTCTCTCCAAAGGAACTGGAGGCAAGGATAAAGGCTATCTTAAGGAGAGTGGATAAAGTTTCCTTAAATACTCTCGCAACTAACTCCGGTATCATAGCAATGGGGGGCATAATAATTGATACGAATCGTAGACAAGTGTACAAACACAATGAAAAAATTAGACTAACTGGGATGGAATTTAGCTTACTTGAGCTCTTAATGAGTAAATCTGGAGAGGCATTTTCAAGAGCTTCTATCTTACAAGAAGTGTGGGGGTATACTCCAGAAAGGCATGTAGATACAAGAGTCGTAGATGTGCATATCTCAAGACTAAGATCAAAATTGGAAGAAGATCCAAGTAATCCTGATTTGATATTAACCGCCAGAGGAACAGGATACTTATTTCAGAAAATAACAGATAGTTAAAGCATTAATATTTTAAAATTTGTAAAAATTTAAAATTTTGATTTGTTAAGAGTGTTATTTTTTTTACAATTCCAATTATAATAAATATATTAATTATAAAGAGATGTAGAGACATATTGAGTAGCTACTTAAAAAAGATAAAGCTTTGGAGAATTATTATGACCATAGCAATTGGGCAAGAAGAGGGTCGTGGGTGGTTCGACCTTATTGATGATTGGTTAAAAAGAGATCGTTTTGTATTTGTAGGTTGGTCTGGGTTACTACTATTTCCAACGTCTTATTTAGCATTAGGTGGTTGGTTTACTGGTACGACTTTTGTTACATCCTGGTATACGCACGGATTAGCAAGTTCTTATCTTGAAGGTTGTAACTTCTTCACAGCTGCTGTCTCCACACCAGCGAACAGCATGGGTCATTCTCTATTACTGCTTTGGGGTCCTGAAGCTCAAGGAGATTTTACAAGATGGTGCCAAATTGGTGGCTTATGGGCTTTCTGCGCTCTTCATGGAGCTTTTGGTTTGATAGGTTTTTGCTTAAGACAGTTTGAAATCGCTAGGCTAGTTGGAATTAGACCTTACAATGCTATTGCATTCTCTGGGCCAATAGCAATTTTCGTTTCTGTTTTCTTAATGTATCCTTTAGGACAGGCTAGCTGGTTCTTTGCTCCAAGTTTTGGTGTTGCGGCTATTTTTAGATTCCTTTTATTTATCCAAGGTTTCCACAATTTTACTCTAAATCCATTCCATATGATGGGTGTAGCAGGTATTTTAGGTGGGGCATTGTTATGTGCTATTCACGGAGCAACTGTTCAAAATACACTATTTGAAGATGGAGATGCTGCGAATACATTCAGAGCATTTACTCCAACACAAGCAGAAGAGACATACTCTATGGTGACTGCTAACAGATTCTGGTCACAAGTATTTGGTGTAGCGTTTTCTAATAAAAGATGGCTTCATTTCTTCATGCTGTTTGTTCCACTAGCTGGACTATGGACAAGCGCTATAGGAATTGTGGGTCTTGCTTTAAATTTAAGAGCATACGATTTCGTTTCTCAAGAACTTAGAGCTGCAGAAGATCCAGAATTTGAGACATTCTATACAAAAAATATCCTTCTAAATGAAGGTATTCGTTCTTGGATGGCTGCTCAAGATCAGCCGCATGAAAACTTTATATTCCCTGAGGAGGTTTTACCACGTGGAAACGCCCTTTAATTCAACTTTAGGTGTTGCAGGTCGAGACATTGAATCTACAGGTTTTGCTTGGTGGTCTGGTAATTCTCGTTTAATAAATGTTTCTGGAAAGCTTCTTGGTGCTCATGTGGCTCATGCAGGTTTAATGGTATTTTGGTGTGGAGCTATGACTTTATTTGAAGTAGCACACTACATACCAGAGAAACCCCTTTATGAACAAGGTTTGATTTTATTACCTCATCTAGCAGTTTTAGGATGGGGTGTTGGTCCTGGTGGAGAAATCGTAGATATCTACCCTTACTTTGTGGTAGGTGTTTTACATCTTATCTCTTCAGCTGTCTTAGGTTTTGGTGGAGTGTATCATTCCCTTATAGGACCAGACACGTTAGAAGAATCCTTCCCTGCTTTCGGGTATGACTGGCGCGATAAAAATAAAATTACAACAATTTTAGGAATTCATTTAATTGTTTTAGGGGTGGGTGCTTTGCTGTTAGTTGCAAAAGCTAGTTATTTAGGTGGTGTTTATGATACATGGGCACCTGGCGGAGGAGACGTACGTATCATAGATAACCCTACATTAAATCCTGTGGTAATTTTTGGATATGTATTAAAATCTCCTTGGGGTGGTGACGGATGGATTGTAAGTGTTAACAATCTGGAAGATATCATTGGAGGACATATCTGGATTGGTTTAACTTGTATAGTTGGCGGTTTTTGGCATATTCTTACTAAACCTTTTGCCTGGGCTAGAAGAGCATATGTATGGTCAGGTGAGGCTTATCTTTCCTATAGTTTGGTGGCTGTATCACTAATGGCTCTTATTGCAAGTCAATACGCTTGGTATAATAATACTGCTTATCCTAGTGAATTTTATGGGCCTACTGGTCCAGAAGCTTCTCAAGCACAAGCCTTCACGTTCTTGGTTAGAGACCAAAGATTAGGAGCAAACGTTGCTTCTGCTCAAGGTCCTACAGGGTTAGGGAAGTATTTAATGAGATCTCCAAGTGGAGAGATCATTCTTGGTGGTGAGACTCAAAGATTCTGGGATCTAAGAGCACCTTGGATTGAGCCTTTAAGAGGACCTAACGGACTTGACTTGAATAAAATTAAAAATGATATTCAACCTTGGCAAGAAAGACGAGCAGCTGAGTATATGACACATGCTCCTTTAGGCTCTTTAAACTCTGTGGGTGGAGTTGCTACAGAAATTAACTCTGTAAACTTTGTATCACCACGTAGTTGGTTAACTTGTGCTCATTTCTTCTTAGGTTTTGCATTCTATATTGGTCATTTATGGCATGCTGGACGAGCTAGAGCCGCAGCAGCAGGTTTTGAGAAAGGTATTAATCGTGAGAACGAACCTACTTTATCTTTAAGACCTCTTGACTAAAAAAGAAAAAAGCTATGTTAATCTAACATAGCTTTTTTCTTTTTTTATTATATAATGCCTAAAAAATGGATTATACCTTTTCCAGTCAATGCTTCAATTATAAGTGTAAACAGAAAACCTAGCATTGCTAATCTTCCATTCCAGTTTTCAGCTGAGGATGTAAATCCCCATACCCAGGGTAAAAATGTGCCACCTTTTTCCATATCTTACTACAAAAGAAATTCTTAGATTTATCTAAACATTAATAATGATACTATTATAAGATTTATAATAAAGAAACTGTACAGGCGAATACTAATCTGCAAGCAGGATTAAAAGTATAATGCTATAAAATTTTATGACAAATTCGTTAACTTTACTATTCTCCTCGTTTTTAGGGTTTTTACAAATTTATTTAGTTTTATTATTAATTAGAGTATCTCTTACTTGGTTTCCAAATGTTAATTGGTATGGTCAGCCATTTTATTCTTTAAGTAGGCTAACGGATCCTTACTTAAAGATGTTTAGAGGAATTGTACCTCCTTTGGTTGGAATTGATATATCTCCTATATTAGGATTTATATTATTACAGTGTATAATGCAAATTGCAAGTAATGTGGGCTTAAGCGTAAATTAGTAGTAAAGTTGATAGAGAGCTATTATTAAAATAATCTAAAGCTTATATTAGAAAAGCTATTTTAGGGATAAACGAATTAAAATAATAAAACAATGATAAAACTTAGACTAAAAAAGTACGGTCGTAAAGGTCAAATCAGTTACAGAGTAGTTGTGATGATAAATTCCTCAAAGCGGGATGGGAGAGCTATAGAAGAATTAGGCTTTTATAACCCTAGAACCAAAGAAGTTAATATTAATTTATCAAGAATTAAGGTGCGACTAAGCCAGGGTGCCCAACCAACTCCGACGGTTGAAAGTTTATTAAAAAAAGTAGGGATAAGTAAATAAATTAAGGAGGTTACAATTGCCGAAGTTTACATTAAAAGTTTTGTGGTTAGAGAATAATGTTGCTCTATCAGTCGATCAGATTGTTGGAAATAGTACAAGTCCGTTAACATGTTACTTTTTTTGGCCACGCAATGATGCATGGGAACAGATTAAATTGGAACTGGAATCAAAACCCTGGATATCCGAGCGAGAAAGAATAGAAATCCTTAATAAAGCAACAGAAATAATTAACTATTGGCAAGAACAAGGAAAAAAGTCTTCTTTTGTAGAAGTCCAATCGAAATTTCCAGATCTAATTTTTGCTGGTAATAGTTAGATACTAAAGATTGAAAGGATACTTAAGTTAGTATCTTTTCTAATTACTTTAATTTTTATTATGTTAGATTCAACAGAGTTACTTTTGGAAAGTGTTTTAGAGACACAATTAAAATTAAAAATTTTCCACTCATGTAAAGACTTACCCTGTAGCAACACTTTCTCTTTAGCTTTTACTAAAATGGGTATAGTTAAGATTTTTTTATCACTTCTTTATTTAATTAACTTTAAGAAAGTTGTATCTGGGAAAGCTAGAAATCGTGTTGTACTAAAAAATTTAGAAAAATTTATTTTTTTACTAGATTCTCCAGAAAATACTAATTGGAAAAAAAATGAAAACTTCTTAGAGTTTGACTATACATGTACTCAGTACATTAACAGTTTATATGAAATTTGTGTTAAAAGTAAAACCGGATGAAGTTTTTAAATAAGTACAGGTTCCTAAATTCTGTGTTGTATCTTGTAATTTTTTATCAGTTTTTTAAGGTGTTGTTGGTTGGGTATAAGTTTGATTCTAAAAGCTATATCCCTTATTTAGGACTGGAAAAAAGAGGTCAGAAAGATATTGATACGGAAAAAAAGTTTCTAATCGATTTACACTATAAAAGAGAAGTTTACTTTGGTGAGCGAAATCTTTCAGGTAAAATTCTTATCATTTTGGATACAGAATATAAGGTAGTTGGATGTAGAGTTTCAAATTCACATGAAAGTTTAGCTGAGCATTTCTGTTTAAATAAAAAATTTTTACACAGTACATTATTTGGAAGCATCCGGCTTATAGAATTATAAGAAAGATGCTTTCGTTAATTTTTATGTTTGTTTATCTACGACAATGCACTCCGTAGTTAAAATCATACTAGCTATAGATGCTGCATTTTGTAATGCGGATCTAGTAACCTTTGCTGGGTCTATGATACCCTCGTCATACATATTTACGATTATTCCTGTGGAAGCATTATAACCGATATTAAATTCACTATTTTTTATTTCTTCTATTATAACAGCTGGGTTTACTCCTGTATTTTCTATAATTCGTCGTAAAGGGGATGTTAAAGCTTTTTCGACAATAAGAGCCCCTATTAATTCTTCTTCGATTAAATTTTCCTTGGCCCATTCACCTAAATCTTTAGAAATATGTGTTAGTGTAGCGCCTCCTCCTGGAACTATTCCTTCTTCTACTGCAGCTTTGGTTGCATTAATTGCATCTTCCAGACGCAGTTTTCGGTCTTTCATCTCAGTCTCAGTTGCTGCACCAACTTTTATGACAGCTACACCTCCGGCTAATTTTGCTAATCTTTCTTGTAATTTTTCTTTTTCGTATGAAGAATCACTGCTGTCAATTTGTCGTCTTATTTGTTCACATCTGGATTTAACTTCTCTTTCATTACCTTCAGCTATTATGGTTGTTCCCTCTTTCGTAATTGTGATACGTCTAGCTTGTCCAAGTAAGTCGATATTTAGCGATTCTAAGCTGAATCCAGCATCTTCTGAAATAACTTCCCCACCAGTAAGAATAGCAATATCATCTAGCATAGCTTTTCGTCTGTCTCCAAATCCTGGTGCTCTCACGGCTGCAACATTCAGTACACCTCTAATTTTATTGACAACAAGTGTTGCTAAAGCTTCTTTTTCGACGTCTTCGGCAATAATTAGCAAAGGCCTCCCTGTTTTTGCTACTAGTTCTAAGACAGGGACTAATTCTTGTTGAACAAGAGTGATTTTTTTATCTGTTAAAAGTATATACGGGTTTTCTTGTACAATTTCCATTCGGTCAGCATCAGTTACCATATATGGAGAAATATATCCTTTTTCAAAGTACATACCTTCGGTCATTTCCAATTCAGTGAATGTTGATTTACCTTCTTCTAAAGAAATAACTCCTTCGCGACCAACCTTATCAATGGCATTAGCTATCATTTGTCCGACTTCATCATCATTACCTGCGGATATTGTAGCTACTTGCGTTATAGATTTTGTGTCTTCTACGGGTTTAGAATACTCGGAGATTTGACTTACTACAAATTGAGTAGCTTTCTCAATTCCCCGTTTTAAGGCTATAGGATTTGCACCAGCAGCTACATTGCGCATACCTTGTTTGACCATAGCATGAGCTAAAACAGTGGCAGTTGTAGTTCCATCTCCAGCAACATCATTTGTTTTAGAAGCAGCCTGCCTTATAAGAGCTACTCCAGTATTTTCGATATGATCTTCTAATTCAATTTCTTTAGCTATTGTGACCCCATCATTAACAATTTGAGGGGCACCAAATTTCCTTTCTAATACTACATTTCTACCTTTTGGTCCTAATGTAACTGATACGGCTTCAGCAAGTATGTCCATCCCTCGCTCTAACGCTCTCCGTGCATTTTCTTGATATAAAATGACTTTACTCATACAAATTCTCCGTATGTGCCTTTATAAATAAATTCTAAAATGAAAAGTTGAATTCTAATAATAGTTATAATTATAGGGGATAAAAAGTTTTTTATGAAGACTCTTAGGATATCTGTATGTTTTAAATAAATTGAAACTCATAACTTGTTGATAAACACATCTTAAATATGCTATGCTAAATTCACTACCAAAAAGTGCTTGTAGCTCAGTGGACTAGAGCACGTGGCTACGAACCACGGTGTCGGGGGTTCGAATCCCTCCTTGCACGATTGGTAGCTATTTAGTTAACTTTTGGTTTTTAAAGTAAGGTTTTCATGTTAGTTTTTACGGGTTTGGGGTGTCGCCAAGTGGTAAGGCAGCGGACTTTGACTCCGCCACTCGTAGGTTCGAATCCTCCCACCCCAGATGCAGACCTTATTAAAATTTTTAATACATCTAGTGACCTTCTATAAATGCTATAGTTTATAATATTCAACATTAGTGTTAAATTTAAACGTAAGTATTATTACATTTATGGCTGTTATACAGTTTATTCAGGGTATCAATGAGGATGTCGTTCCGGATGTTAGGCTAACTAGATCAAGGGACGGAAGTACAGGTACAGCTACTTTTAGATTTTCTAACCCTAAAGTTTTGGAAAGTAGCACATCTCAGAAAGGAACTATAACTGGAATGTATTTATTAGATGAAGAAGGAGAGATTATTACACGAGATGTGAATGCTAGATTTGTGAATGGTAAACCCCAAGGTATAGAGGCTGTGCATATAATGCAGAGTAAAGAAGCATGGGATAGATTTATGAGATTCATGGAACGCTATTCACAGGACAATGGTTTAACATTTACAAAGTCTAATATTTTTGACAGTTGATTACATCATTAATGGTTAGAAAATAAGACGTAATTTTATGAATTAAGCTTATTTTCTAAAGTATCTGTAGCTCTATAGTCTAGTTATTTACTTTTCTGTTTTTCTACGTTATAATTATATTATAAGGCGATTGTAGCCAAGGGGTTAAGGCAATGGGTTGTGGCTCCATTATCCGCGGGTTCGATTCCCGTCATTCGCCCTAGCTTATAAGAACCAGGAGAAAAATTTCAGTTGCTGCAAATTATCGAATTTGGTTTTATCAAGTACTCTTGTGACATATCTTTCGATATTGCGTCTACTGACATTTAGACTTAGAGCTATTTCATTGATTTTTCTACCGGTTAGAATTTCTTGTAGGACGAATTGCTCTTGCTTTGTTAGCTGAGGGTCCTGTACTATTTTTAGATATTTTCTATATTTTAATGAAAGTTGAACTCGATTTCGTCTCAAAAGAATGTACATCTTAAGTATAAATTCAAACAAATTGTCATTTTTTGAAATTATATTCTTTATAATTGATTCTAACTCTTCAGGGTCAAATGGTTTGCATATATAAGCACTACATCCTAAGTTATATCCTCTAATTCTGTCTTCTGTAAGACCTTTAGTAGTTAGTAAGACAAAAGGAACATGTCGAAAGTTTTTATTTTCTTTTATCTCTTGAATAAATTGGAATCCCCAGTTGTTTGGCATAGCAGTATCTATAACTAAACAATCGGGTAAATATTTGTTTAGTTCACTAGAAGCTGTCCTAGGATTGCTGGCAATTGATACCTGTATATTTTTTAAAGAAAAATAATTTTTAATTGCTTTGAGTAGTTTTTCTTCTGCATCCAATATTAAAACACGGTTTACTCGTGATGAATGTTTTTCTAGGTCCATTTTTTCCCTAATATAATGTTTATGATATAATGTAGTCTTATAGACTCCAAGCAAGTTATTTCTTCGTTTATTTAGTAAAGTTTGTTTACATATTTTTTATTCGATTTTTTATGGGTAAAGTTTACGATTGGTTGTGCGATTCGAGACATTAATACAGATAGGTGAAAGACCTATTGGGAGTATCACCCCATAAAGCGGAGCTGGATTGCATCTGAATGGTGAAACAGTTGTAATAAGCCCAGCAGGAAAAGCATAGTTATCAAGGAGCTCAACGGATAGGATAACGACGCGAAATATCCGCACACCTACATGGTTATCTGCCAAGAAAATCAGGGAAATAAAGCTTCGTAACGTAAGTTGAGCGCGCAGAGTAAATTGATGAAGGTTAACCAGCCGGAATTGTGATATAGTAATCTGTCGGAGCAGACCTGAAACCTAAATAGGTAATAAAGATGTATTAATGGGAACGAAGTAATCAGAAAATGGTTCCTGTTAGGAGGGTACCAACTTTATGCTATTTTCTGAAAGGATACACTAAGAAGCCAAAGCCTAGCATGGTAATGACATGCATCGCCCAAAAGGAAGGGTGAAAATCCGGGATATGCTGACGTAGTGTAGATAAATAGGTTACATCTGAAAACGTAATGTATGTAGTTAACCTTAATATGAAAAACATTAATAGTTGGTCTAGCATAGATTGGACATTGGTCAATCGAAATGTTTCCCGACTACAACTACGAATTTTCAGGGCTTCCGTGCAAAAGGATCTGGGAAAAGTGCATAAGTTACAAAAATTACTTTTGTCTAGTGAATCGGCAAAATTTTTTGCTACTCGAAAAACAGAACAACTTACTATTGATGTTAATAATTTTTGTTCGTGCGAGGTGTTGTGTGGGTGTAAATTGAAAAAAATGGATATTGCGATCAATCTTATTCTAGACGGTAAAATTAATTCTGTAAAAAAGGCTACTGAAAAGTTAAAATTAATCCGGTCATTTATTAATAGAGCGAAACAAGAATTAGCTTTACTTGCTCTTATTCCTCAATGGGAAGCAAATTTTGAGCCTTGTAACTATGGATTTCGTCCTGGACGGTCTATTTTTGATGCATTGGAAGCAGTTCTTTCTGCACTCTCCAAAAGACAAGCATGGGTCCTTCAAGTTGATGCATCAGAATGTTTTGCTAGTATTGATCATGATTTACTAACAAAAAAATGTAATACGTTTCCTAGTATGGAAAATCAGATCAGAGCGTGGTTAAAAGACAATGCTCTTAATAGTAATCAAGTGCAGACTGAAGGTATTTCATCTTTTCTTGTTAATGTAGCTTTTCACGGTGTAGAAAATTTATTAAACAAATTTGCCTCCAGTTTTCTAAAGATTGATCACTATAATTCTGAATCGATAAATTTTATCGGATATGGATGTAATTTTTTGATACTTTATTCAGATAGAGACGTTCTAGAGAAAGTTAAAATTGTTCTTGAGTCTTTTCTTGAGAGTTTGGGATTAGATTTTAACTTACTAAAAATGAGAATAGTACATACTTACAAAAAAGAAGTACATCCTCCTGGTTTTGATTTTTTGGGTTTTAATATAATTCATAAAAGTAGATGGGGTTATGTAGGAAATACAAAAAAACGAATCTTCTCGGAACGAAAACTTATTACCTTGATAAATCCCTCGAAAAATGAAATAAAAATTCATTTAAGGGAATTAAAAAAAATAATAAAGTCTTATGAAGGAGTATCTCAAGAAAAGCTTATTGATCTTCTTAATCCAGTAATTGAACGCTGGACTTTGTCAAAAAGTCAGTTTTCAACTTCTAGGTTATTTCAAAAGCTTGATATTTATCTCTATAAACATCTTTGGGATTGGTCTAGAAAAAGGCATCCTATGATGACCGAAACTAAGATAAAGGTTAGTTATTTTCACAAATTGGGTAATCAGAGTTTGGTGTTTGCAAAAAAACTAACTGTGAATAACAGAGAGATTTATAAAAAACTTCTTACTCATTCATCCGTAAAATTTGGAAAACTTACACACACAAAAAACAAAGGTATCTCGTCTGGTTCTGATAGTACTATGAAATCTTAGTTACACAGACTAGAAAATAATATTTTTGTATTTTGTACAACATAAATTTTTCCCGGAAAGTAGGTTTTTTGAGACTATGTGGTTATTACATTCCTACCCCTTTCTCCACCAAAACTTTAATGGTGGTGGCACTAAGTTAAAAAGATAAAATTGTCTTTATCTCCTATTTATCAGGAGCGGAATGATGGGAAACTATCACGTTCCGTTCTGAAGGGGAGTTGGTTTGAGAAATCGTTCCTGCTAACCCAACCGAAGAGCGTCTTGAAATCCAAGCAATAGCTGATGATATAACAAGTAAGTACGTACCACCACACGTTAATATATTTTATTGTATAGGTGGAATTACCTTTACTTGTTTTATTATTCAAGTTGCTACTGGTTTTGCAATGACTTTTTATTACAGACCAACTGTTGCAGAAGCTTTTGCATCAGTTGAATACATTATGACTGAAGTAAACTATGGTTGGCTATTCAGATCTATGCATAGATGGTCTGCAAGTATGATGGTTCTTATGATGATCCTTCATATATTTAGAGTATATTTAACAGGTGGATTTAAAAAACCTAGGGAATTGACTTGGGTAACTGGTGTAACATTGGCGGTTGTTACAGTATCATTTGGTGTAACTGGGTATTCATTACCTTGGGATCAAGTGGGGTATTGGGCATGTAAGATTGTAACTGGAGTTCCAGAAGCTATTCCAGTTGTTGGGAGCTTATTAGTTGAACTTCTTAGAGGAAGTGTGAGTGTTGGTCAAACTACGTTAACTAGATTTTACAGTGCACATACATTTGTCTTACCAGTAGCAGCTGCAGTTTTAATGTTGACTCATTTCTTGATGATTAGAAAGCAAGGAATTTCGGGACCTTTATAATTTAGTATATACATTGATTCAGGAGTAACTATCGTGTCAGTTTTAAAAAAACCGGATTTAACAGATCCTAAATTACGTGCTAAATTAGCAAAAGGTATGGGTCATAACTACTATGGAGAACCTGCGTGGCCGAATGACTTATTATATATGTTCCCTGTGGTTATTTTAGGTACTTTGGGTTGTATGGTTGGTTTATCTGTATTATCCCCATCTCCTTTAGGTGAAAAAGCAGATCCTTTTGCTACTCCTTTAGAGATACTTCCAGAGTGGTATTTCTTCCCAACATTTAATTTGTTGAGAGTTATTCCTAATAAATTATTAGGTGTTTTATCGATGGCTGCTGTACCACTAGGGTTAATTACAGTTCCATTTATAGAGAGTGTAAATAAATTTCAAAACCCATTCCGTAGACCATTTGCAATGGCATTATTTTTATTTAGCGTAGTGTTTGCTATCTGGTTAGGAATTGGTGCTTGTTTACCTATTAATCAAGCATTAACTTTAGGATTATTTTAATATCTCTATGTGAATTGAGTTAAATTTTATTGAATAAAAAATTCCCTAAACTTAATGTATATAAGTTTAGGGAATTTTTTATTTAATTTTTACTTTAGCTCCAGCATCTTCCAATTGTTTTTTTGCAGATTCTACGTCATCCTTAGATGCGCCTTCTTTAATATTTTTTGGTGTAGATTCGACTAAATCTTTTGCTTCTTTAAGACCTAATCCGGTCAAAGTTCTAACAACTTTAAGAATCGCAATTTTTTTATCTGCGGGAACTTCTTCTAGAACAAGGTCAAATTCTGTTTTTTCTTCAACTTCTTGTACAGCAGTAGATCCACTAGGTGCTGCTATGCTAATCGCTCCAACAGAGGATGCAGCACTAACATTGAAAGTGGTTTCAATTTGTTTTACTAATTCTGCAGCTTCTAATAAAGTTAGTGTTTTTAATTGCTCAATAATTTCTTCTACTTTTGTTGCCATATTTTTATGTACATTATTTATTTACTTATAAATTAAACGAGTGAGTTTATATGATTATTAAGAAAATATCTTATCTCTAAAATTATTTATGTCGATAAGAATTGATGGACCCATTGTACTGCATATATAAAAACTTTTCCAATATCTTCCTTTTGCTCCAGAAGGTCGATTTTTGTCAATAGATTCTTGGACAGTTTCTAAGTTTCGAAGTAGATCTTCGACTGAAAAATCTGTTTTACCAAAAGGTAAGTGCACAATACCACTTTTATCAGCCCTATATTCTAATTTACCTTTTTTAAATTCTTCAATAGCTCCTTTGACATCTGAAGTGACTGTTCCCGATTTCGGTGATGGCATTAAACCTCTTGGACCAAGTATTTTTCCTAACTTTGCTATAGCTGGCATCATATCTGGTGTAGCTATTAATCGGTCAAAATTAATGATCCCTTTTAGAATATCTTGGATTAATTCGTCGGAACCAGCTAAGTCAGCCCCAGCTGAAAGAGATTCATTAACTTTTTCTCCCTGTGCTATAACTCCTATTCTTATTTTTTTTCCTGTTCCTTTTGGTAGAATTACTGTTGTTCTTAATTGTTGATCAGCATATTTCGTATCCAATCTTAAACTTATGTGAGCTTCAGCAGTTTCAATAAATTTTGCAGTTGCTGTTTCTTTTAGTAATTCTAGAGCTTCTATAGCTTTATAAGCTCTTGGTTCGATCTTTTCATGAATTTTTTTTGTTCTTTGCGAAACTTTTGCCATGTTTGTATATTTATTCTTTTATTGTTATACCCATATTTCTAGCAGTTCCAGAGATAATTCGCATTGCAGATTCTTTATTCTTTGTATTTAGGTCAGGTAATTTTGTTTCTGCAATTTCTTCTAGTTGTTTTTTAGTAATGGATCCAACCTTTTTTTTCTGTGGATCACCGGAGCCTTTTGGTACCCCAGCTGCCTTAACTAATAATACCGATGCAGGAGGAGTTTTTAGAACGAACGTGTAACTTCTGTCATCGTAAACTGTTATTTCAACTGGTATAATGAAGCCTATTTTATCAGCAGTTTTTGCATTATATTCTTTACAGAACATGACAATGTTAACACCACGTTGACCTAATGCAGGACCTACAGGGGGGGCAGGAGTAGCCTTTCCTGCATCCAGAGCAAGCTTTACAATTGCAACAACTTTTTTAGCCATATTTTTTTTATCTTTTTTTACTGACAATGACTTGATCTCTAATAGAGGAGATCTTGCTATAATTTATTATAGCGTATAGTTAATTTCCTTGCTCATAGAAGTATTTTATTATAACACGCCCTGAAGGACTTGAACCCTCGACATCAGGTTTTGGAGACCTGCGTTCTACCAACTGAACTAAGGACGCTAGTGTACAAAAAATTTAGGAGAGAGAGGGATTCGAACCCTCGTTAAAGTCACCTCTAAACAGCATTTCCAGTGCTGCGCCTTAAACCACTCGACCATCTCTCCTATCATATAAATTATAACAAAAAAGATTTATCTAAGATACAATGAAGACAAAATTGTTTGTTATATAAATAAATTTTCTAATTACTACTTGAAATTTCACTAGTGTGGTACAACAAATTGTCTACATAAATTTTTAAATGCCAGGAACCAGGTTTGAACTGGTGACACGTGGATTTTCAATCCACTGCTCTACCAACTGAGCTATCCCGGCTTTTGTATTAACTGTAATTATATAATATATATATTTTCTTGACAATTGTTTAATTTAATAATTTTTGTTTACCAGAACGGTTATTGTTCTGGCAATAGAGTTTATTAAGTTTTGGATAATTCAAGTTTTTCACCTAATAAGACTTGTACTTTGCCGTCTATATCGACGTCTACAACTGCAGTATCTCCTTCTTTAATTTTTTCAGATAAGAATTCTTCAGACAGTGTATCTTCTAGTAATCTCATAACTGCTCTTCTAAGAGGTCTTGCACCATAAATTGGATTGTAACCTTCGTCGATAAGATGACTTTTAAATCTCGCTGTTACTTCTAATTGGATACCTTTCTCAGAAATTCGAGTAAAAACTTCTTTTAACATGATTTCTGCAATTTCACCAACTTCGTCTTTTGTTAGTTGTCGAAAAACGATAATTTCATCCAATCTATTTAAGAACTCAGGTCTAAAATATTGCTTAAGTTCTTCATTTACTAAGCTTTTTATTCTGTTGTATTGTGTGTCATTTGCATTTTCGGATAGTTCAAATCCAAGTCCTCCTCCACCTTTTTCAATAACTTTAGATCCAACGTTAGATGTAAGAATCAATAAAGTATTTTTAAAATCGACTGTTCGCCCCTTAGAGTCAGTTAATCTACCATCTTCTAAAATTTGTAACAGTAGGTTGAAAACATCTGGATGCCCTTTTTCAATTTCATCAAATAGAACAACAGTGTAAGGTCTTCTTCGTACTGCCTCAGTCAACTGACCTCCTTCATTATATCCAACATAACCTGGTGGAGATCCTATAAGTTTTGAAACAGTATGTCTTTCCATGTACTCGGACATGTCTAAACGGACCATTGCTTCTTCAGAACCAAAAAAGTATGATGCTAGAGCTTTGGTTAGTTCTGTTTTTCCTACTCCGGTCGGCCCTGAGAATATAAAACTGGCAATCGGTCTGTTGGGATTTTTTAATCCAACCCTAGCTCTTCGTATTGCTCTAGAGACAGCTACAACAGCTTCATCTTGGCCAATAATCCTACCATGGAGTGTTTCTTCCATTTGGAGTAATTTTTCAGACTCACTTCTAGTCATTTTATTTACTGGTATTCCTGTCCAAGCAGCTACGATTTGTGCTATATCTTCTTCAGTCACTACGGAAACCTCTTTGGAAGGTTCATTTTCACCTTTTTTACTTTGAGCAATTGCAGCGATTTGTGCTTTTATTTCCATTTCTCTATCTCTAAGTTGGCCAGCAGTTTCAAAATCTTGTCCTCTAACTGCTTCATCTTTTTGTTTTAATATCTCTCGTAATTCTTTATCCAACTCTTTTGCTGCTGGTGGTAGTTGGGAGTGCAGGAGTCTGACTCTTGAACCTGCTTCATCTATCAAATCTATTGCTTTATCAGGTAAAAATCTATCCGCTATATACTGATCTGCAAACTTAGCTGCTGCAGTTAAAGCCTCATCAGATATAACAAGTTTATGGTGTTTTTCGTAACGATCACGTAGACCGTATAATATTTCGATAGTTTCTTCTACACTAGGTTCTCCTACTATTACTGGTTGAAATCTTCTTTCTAAAGCTGGGTCTTTTTCAATATGTTTTCTGTATTCTTCAAGTGTAGTTGCTCCAATACATTGCATTTCTCCTCTAGCCAATGCTGGCTTAAGTATGTTAGCTGCATCTATTGCTCCTTCTGCAGCACCTGCCCCTATAAGGGTATGAACTTCATCTATCACAAGAATTACATTATTTGCAACTCTGATCTCATCAATTATTTTTTTTAGTCTTTCTTCAAATTCTCCCCTATATTTAGTTCCTGCAACTAAAAGGCCTATATCTAGGGTTACAACTCGTTTATCTTCTAGTATATCAGGTACATCTCGGTTTGTTATACGTTGAGCCAAACCTTCAGCTATAGCTGTTTTACCGACCCCGGGTTCCCCAATCAAAATCGGATTATTTTTTGTTCTACGACCTAAAATTTGAATAACTCGTTCGATTTCTTTTTGTCTACCTATAACAGGATCTAATTTTCCTTCTGCAGCTTTTTGAGTTAGATTACTACCAAATTCTTCTAACGTTGGAGTTTTTCCTTTATTTTGAGTGCTTCCTGTAGTAGCCTCAGCAGTATCTCCTAATAATCTAATAACTTGAGTTCTTATTTTTGTTAGATCTAAAGCCAAATTTTCTAGTACTCTGGCAGCAACACCTTCTCCTTCCCTAATAAGACCTAGTAATAAATGTTCTGTGCCTATGTAATTGTGTCCAAGTTGTCTTGCTTCTTCCAAAGATAATTCCAAAACCCGCTTTGCTCTAGGTGTAAAGGGTATTTCCACAGCTACAAATCCTGATCCTCTACCAATAATTTTCTCTACTTCAACTCTAGCATCTTTTAAATTTACTCCCATTGATTTTAATACCTTTGCTGCAATTCCAGTGCCTTCTCCTATAAGACCTAGCAAAATTTGTTCTGTTCCTACAAAGTTATGCCCTAGTCTTCTAGCTTCTTCTTGTGCTAACATTATGACTTTTATAGCCTTTTCAGTGAAACGTTCGAACATATATTTTCAGTTCTACTACATATTTTTATCATCGATAACTTTATCATAATGAGTTACCTAGGAGCAATTAAGTATATAAAATTTAAAAGTAAATAAGCTAATTTTTTAATTTTGAATTCTATAGATTTTTTTGCTAAGTCAATTTAGTATAAATTTATATACGGTAGCCTTGTCTATAAATAATAAATAAGAAGAAAATAAAGGTATGAAACTAGATAATAATTTTAATTTAACATTTCAAAAAGAGTTAGAAAATAAATTTACAAATATAAATGTTCCAAACATTAGAGTCGGAGATACAATCAAACTTGGTGTATCTATAACTGAGGGTAATAAAGAAAGAATACAATTCACAGAGGGGGTTGTTATTGCAAAGAGAAATTCAGGATTGAATGCAACTATAACTTTAAGACGTGTGATGCAAGGTGTTGGTGTAGAAAGAGTCTATCTTTTAAATTCACCTAAATTAAAGAGCATAGAAATTATAAGAAGTTCTAAAGTTAGAAGATCCAAATTATATTATTTACGTTTAAGATTTGGTAAAGCAACCCGACTAGAACAGAGATTTGACTAATAGCTTATGGAGGTTAGCCAGTTCTGGCTAACCATTTTCTGAACCTCTTGTATTGTTTTTGTTTGTATGATAAATTATCCTTGTGAATAAAAAAATTCATTTTGGGTCGGTGCCCGAGGGGTTAAAGGGGGCGGACTGTAAATCCGCTGGCTGCGCCTACGTTGGTTCAAATCCAACCCGGCCCAATAACAATAAAATTCTTTTTTAAACTCCTATCATTTGCGCATTACTTTTTCCTGGTGCTACCATAGGGTAACAATTTGCATCTGGTATAACCTGAAAATCTACTACGATTGGACCATCGTATTCCATAATAGATTGTATAGAATCCGAAAGTTCAGTCCTGTTTTTTATTAAAATTCCTTTTATCCCAAATGCTTCTGCTAATTGAATAAAGTTTGGGGCTCCTTTTTCCATATTAGAATGAGAGTATCTTTCTCCATAAAAAGCTTGTTGCCATTGTCTGACCATCCCTTGCCAACGATTATTTATAATCATTATTTTTATTGGTAAGCTATATTGCGCTACTGTTCCCAACTCTTGCATATTCATTTGGAAGCTTGCATCACCAGAAATACATATAACTTGAGAATCTGGGTGAGCTATTTGGACACCTACAGCTGCAGGTAAGCCATAACCCATAGTTCCTAAACCAGCACTTGTTATCCATTTTCTTTGGCTTGTTCTCACAAATTGAGCAGCCCACATTTGATGTTGTCCAACGTCTGTAGTCCAGTATGCATTTGATGAATAATTGCTAATTTCGGAGATAACTTCTTGAGGAGATAAATTTTGAGCGTTCTTAGGTACTAAAAGAGGATACTCATTACGCCAACGGTTTAATCGTTTTCTCCATGGCTGAGTTTGTTCAGGATTAGGAGAACCATTTTCTTTAATAAAGTCCAATAGTTCTTGAACAACTTCTTTAACCTCTCCAACTATTCCTATCTGTGGAATTCTATTTTTTCCTACTTCAGCTGGATCTATATCCACGTGTATAACCTGAGCATGGCAAGCAAACTCATCTAATTTTCCTGTAACTCTATCATCAAATCTTGCCCCTAAAGCTATTAGCAGGTCACACTCACTTACAGCATAGTTTGCATACACAGTGCCATGCATTCCTAACATTCCCAGTGATAGGTTGTTGTTTTCGTCCACTATTCCTTTACCCATTAGTGTTGTAGCAATAGGGATTTGAAGATAGCTAGATAAGTCAGATATCTCTTTGTAGGCCCCAGAGACGATAGCTCCACCGCCAATGTATAAAAGTGGCTGATTAGATTGTTTGATAAGATTTGCAGCTTGTTCTATACGCTTTCTATTATGATTTATTATTGGTGGGCAACCTAGTAAGTTGACATTGCCTGGGTCAACAGGGACATAATTACATGGTTCTAAGCCTACGTCTTTTGGTACATCTATAAGTACAGGGCCCGGTCTACCGTATTTGGCTATAAAGAAAGCAGCTGCGACGATTCTAGACATATCTTTTGTGTCTCGAACTACATATGAGTGCTTAACAATTGGCAGTGTTATACCAAAAATGTCAATTTCTTGAAAGGCATCTGTTCCTATAAAGGATCTTCCTACTTGACCTGTAATTATGACAATTGGTATAGAGTCCATATGAGCTGTAGCTATACCTGTTACTAAGTTTGTAGCACCTGGCCCTGATGTTGCAAAACAAACTCCAACTTTTCCTGTACATCTAGAGTAAGCGTCACTGGCATGAGCTGCACCTTGTTCATGTCTAACTAGGATATGTTCAATGAAACCTTCTTTTTCCCATACGTACAATTCATCATATATAGGAAGTATTGCGCCTCCTGGGTACCCAAATATATGCTTGACTCCGTGCCTTACCAAGCTATCAATTAAAGCAAAAGCTCCAGTAGTTTCTCTTTTTGTCAAATTTATTGAAAGCATATTCTTGATACCTCATTATTTTAAAAAATGTTTTGATTGATGAAAGAAGTCATTACTGTGGAATTTGTATCTAGATTTAACATTGCTTTTAGTGTGAGCCATAGGAATGTAACCAAAAATATGATCAACACTATTAAAATAATTGTATTTTTTGGACTTTTGAGTAGATTAAAAAATGGCCCGATTATGGTCAGAATTAATCCTAATGTAGAAGATATGAAAAATCGTGGAAATCGTAATAGATTTTCCCAAAAATCAGACATAATATTGGATGCAAATTATATAGATTGATCAATATACACGATATACCCTTCTTTTAAAGGATCGTATTGTTACATATTTAGAGAATTGGATATCGCATATATATTGTAAACAAAAATAAAAAAAAAGTATTCTTTTGGAAGTAGTAAAATGACCACGTCGAGGTAGATAAAATTATTTTTAATTTCGTAGATTTTTCTAAGAATTATGTATGTTTTTTAGAAATAGTTAACTTTTTACTTCATGCAGATAATAATAGTTTTATAGGTAGTACACAAAGATTACTTCTTTATTCTTAAAACATATCAACTGGTATTAAGTAATTTATTTTTAAATATGAGTCAGAATTTTAAGAAAATTATTTTTATTTCTGTGAAGGAGGAATTGTAATAATTTTATATTTTTTAAATGATTAACAAATTTTTTAAAACATATATTTTATCTTGATTCAAGGTTACTAAAATGATATGCTGTGTAAGATAGGCTTAGTAGCTCAGTGGTTAGAGCAGGGGACTCATAAGCCCAAGGTCGCAGGTTCAAGTCCCGCCTAAGCCACAAAGTATTTTTTATAAGTAAAAATATCTTTGTTATCTATTGAGATGAATAATATAAATTTGTTATAATTTATTTTATAAAAGAATTCTGGAGAGGTGGCTGAGTGGTTGAAAGCGTCGGATTGCTAATCCGATGTATGATTATATCATACCGAGAGTTCGAATCTCTTCCTCTCCTAAATGGTCTCAACTATTGTGAGTGAATATTTGCAGTGAAGCAATAATAAGAATGATAACATTTAAAATGTTATCTTAAGATTGGGATTGTAGTTCAATTGGTTAGAGCACCGCCCTGTCACGGCGGAAGTTGCGGGTTCGAGCCCCGTCGGTCCCGTTCTACACTTGTGAAATGTATGTATTTTTTTCAGGAATATTCGTGAATTCTTCTACAATTTGTCTAAATTCATCGCCACTTATAGTTTCCTTCTCGATTAATAAATCTACAAGTTTATCAATTATTATTCTGTTATCTTTAATAATTTCTATAGTTTCATTGTGACAGTGCTGGATAATAGATCGTATTTGCATGTCAATTCTAGATGCTATATCTTCTGAATATTCAGAGCTTGACCCCATAGTCCGCCCAAGAAATGGATCCGAAGTTTGATTTTCTAGTGCCAAAGGACCTATATTAGACATACCAAATCTTGTGACCATTTGTCTTGCCATAGAAGTAACTTGTTGAAGATCATTCCCAGCACCTGTGGTAACTTCTGGGTAACCAAATACGACTTCTTCTGCAGCTCTCCCACCTAAAGCTCCCATTATTCGAGCTAGTATCTGAGACCTAGATGTCAAAGATTGATCCTCTGCAGGAGTGAACCAAGTTAGACCTTTCGCTTGGCCTCGTGGAATTAAAGTTACTTTCTGAACTGGATCATGGTGAGTTAAAAGTGTGGCTACGATAGCATGACCAACTTCATGATATGCTATTAGTCTTTTAGTTTTACTATCTACAAGTACTGTACCCTCCATACCTGCTATAACTCTGTCTATTGCCGCATCGATCTCTGACATTGTCATGGCTTGTTTTCGTCTTCGAGCAGTTAAAATTGCCCCTTCATTTAAAAGATTTGCTAAATCTGCTCCGGAGAAACCTGGTGTACGTCTCGCTATGACTTCTAGTGATATTTCATCAGAAAGCTTTTTATTTCTAGCATGAACATTTAAGATTTCCAATCTTCCTTTTACATCAGGAACGTTCACGGTTACCTGTCTATCGAATCTTCCTGGTCTAAGTAAAGCCGCATCCAGTACATCTACTCTATTTGTGGCTGCAATTATAATTATCCCTGTATTCCCTTCAAATCCGTCCATTTCAGTTAGGAGTTGATTAAGAGTCTGTTCTCTTTCATCGTTTCCTCCACCTATCCCTGTTCCTCTTTGTCTACCAACTGCGTCGATTTCATCAATGAAAATTATGCAAGGTGAATTTTCTTTTGCTTTCTTGAATAAATCTCGAACTCTTGATGCACCAACACCCACAAACATTTCCACAAATTCAGAACCTGAAATGCTGAAAAATGGGACTCCGGCTTCACCAGCTATCGCTTTTGCGAGCAAAGTTTTACCGGTTCCGGGAGGTCCTACTAGCATAACTCCTTTAGGAATTTTGGCTCCTACAGCAGTAAATCGTTCTGGACGTTTTAGGAATGAGACTACTTCTTGAAATTCTTCTTTAGCTTCATCGACGCCTGCGACATCATCAAATGTAACTCCTGTTTTTGCTTCCATAGAAAATCTAGCTTTTGATTTCCCAAAATTCATTGCTTGACCAGGTCCACCCTGTAAATTGTTTGACCTTCTAAAAAGAAAGGCTAACCCTCCAATAAGTAGTAATGGGAATATTAAGTTTCCTATAATTCCTAAATTGGAAGAATTATCAGTAGTAGGGTGTGCATCTATATCAACATTTGCTTTACGTAGTTTTGTGATTAATTCTGGGGCTGTGGTAGGAAGTTCTACTCTGATTCTCTGAATTCTATTTCCTAATTCAGGTCCTATAGCTTCCACTATTCCAGTATGACCATCGTCATATAAATCAACTCGCTTTACCCAACCCATATCAAGGTATTCTAAAAATCGACCATACGTCATTCTAGAACTTGCTACATTTTTTCCAAAATCGGTGCTACTAGAGTTAGTAAAGCCTTGCCATATAAAAAATACAATAACAAGGGCTGGCAAAGACCAAAGAAAAATATTTCTCCAAGAGATTTTCATTTTGACTTCAAAATAATTGTTTATATACTAATCATAGCTATTTGTGGATGGTTCTAAGAAAAATTTCAATTGAGATGATTGTATAATCACCGTTGAATTCATGAGAATTTAATTTTTAGTAAGAAAGTAGTATAAAATTGGTTATAAAACTTAAAGTAAAAATTTTTTTATAGTTTTAAGATAAATTAATTATATAGATTTATCACATATGATTTTTATGGTAAAAAGAGGCTCACAAGTTCGAATTTTGAGAAAAGAATCCTATTGGTATCAAGATATAGGTACAGTAGCAACTATTGATACTAGTGGTATTAGATACCCGGTTGTCGTAAGATTTGAAAAAGTAAGTTATAGTGGGGTGAACACAAATAATTTTTCCCTGGATGAAGTAATTGAAGTTACCAAAACAAAATAGTTCAAAATAAAGGATAATCCTGGTAGGATTTTATCCTCTATTTCGAACTATTTTGTTTTTATGTTTAATTTTCAGTTATTGGTTATATTTTTAATTACCAAGACTTGCCCAATCTACATCAACGTTTTCGATGATTAGGGAAGAATTATAAATTTGTAAGATAATCAATAGAAACACAAAGAATAACAACATAACAAAGCCCATAATTGGAGTGGTACCCCAACCAGGAGAAACTTTGCCGTATTCAGAGTTAAGAGGTCTTAAAAGTTCACCTAATCTTGTTCTTAATGCCATTGTATACTTAGTAGCGAAATTTTTTGTTTTTACAGTACTATACTAATAGTATTATAAAAAATAACTGATTTCAATGTTAGATGTATTATGGAAACTGCAACAGTTCTTATTATTTTTATAGCTAGTCTGCTTCTTGGGGTAACTGGGTATTCAATGTACACGGCGTTTGGACCGGGATCAAAAGATTTGAGAGATCCGTTCGAAGATCATGGTGCGATTCGTTCTCAACTTAAGTTAGTTTTTATACAAAGTTGAGGTAAAAATTTACTGTTTTTATAACTATAGTTTGATGTAGGTGAAATAGAAATATTGAGTCCTACTGTTTAGGGGAGAAATTGATGCGAGAGTGCCCACATGGAGGATTTTTCCAAAATGAAAGCTGGGGACACAGCCTAATCAGACTAAGAAAAAGTACTTAGACACTGGGGCGTCGTAAGTTAATATGTGTAAATCCCTAAAAAATGTCTAATTCGAACTTATGAATTTTCTTTATTTTATTCATATAAAACTCTAATTCTCTTGCATTGCACTCATGATGGTAAATGCCTCCCTAAGAGTTGAGTGGGCATACTGGATGGACACTAAGTTAACCAACTAATCAAGCTATGGAACGAATAAAAATAACTTTTTATAAAGTTAGGTAGGATGAAGGGTAATTCCTTACAGATTGGGCGAGTAAATTTTATAGCAAGTATGGTATGGAACAAGACGTTAGTAGTATTTCCTGGAAACATTTACCTTGGGAGAAGTTTCAAAGAAAAAGTTTTCGCTTACAGTATAAAATTTATGAGGCGAGATGTTGTGATAGTAAAAAAAATGTTAAAAGATTGCAAAAGCTTTTAGTTAAAAGTAAATCAGTATATTACTTGGCAGTTAAGAAGGTGACAGATTATTATTTCTGTAAGGGACTATTTTTATCTTCTGAAATAAAGTTAAATTTGGTTAGTGAACTTTATAGCAATATTACTAATTGGAAGTATTTTTTATCTAATTCCTATGTAAAAAAAGGTTTTGTCAGTGTAGAAGTTTTAAAAAGTAAGATTGTAAGTTCTATTTTGGAATTTCTTATTGAGCCATCTTTTTTATACTTTGTTTATAGGTATACAAAGCCTAAATCTTTAGATTCTCAATTTTTTCTTTTGAGGAAATTGAGCTCTGGATTCTCTTTAAAGCTTAAGGAAAAGTTTTTAGAGTATATAAAATCTGATTCTTTTCTTTTAGTCTTAAAGATGATTTTGAAGTATGAAATTTTATGAATATCTGTTAGAAGTTTGAGATCGTTCGTTTTAGGTTTACCGTAAAGATTAAAGGATTCTCACATAAGACGGAATAAAAATAAATGATTTAGTCTCAAAGAAGTAACAACTAAAGATTGATTTCACTAAATGAGAAGGTATGGAGTGTCCACTTCAAAATAAAGTATTTAAATAGTACTTGTCAACTTCTTAAACTTAACTATTACAAAGGGTGCGTGAAAGCAAATTATGCTTTACTTGATCAAGGAGCCGTATGAGGTGAAAGTCTCACGTACGGTTTTGAAGAAGAGGTATCTTTTGTTAAAAAAGTATCGACTTTAACAAGACTAGAGAGTAATCGTGAATAATTATGGGTGTAGATCTAATTCTACATCCATAATTTAAATTCAAGAGATATTATTTTTTTGCAATTCTAGGAGGATCTCTGAAGAAGACAGAGAAAAATATTACCCCTAAAGTCCCTGCAAGTAAAAAAACGTAAACTAATGTTTCCATAAGATGAATTGTTTCTTCTCAATATGTTTAGTTAATAAACCAGTGATACAGTTTTATACTGCACCTTGTTTCTTAGTACTTCTGTCACCAAGTTTTTGGAATGCTCCAAATTCAACTTGTTCAGTAATTTCTGCACCAATACCACTGAAAACATCTCTAAATAAAGTTCTAGATCCATGCCATAGATGACCTAAGAAGAATAGCAGTGCAAAGTTGGCATGTCCAAAAGTATACCATCCTCTAGGGCTGCTTCTGAAAACTCCATCGGATTCAAGTGTTGTACGATCAAACTCAAGAACTTCTCCTAATTGCGCTTTTCTAGCATATTTTTTCACAGTTGGTGCATCTGTATACACTTGTCCATTTAGCTTACCGCCGTAGAAACTTACAGTTACACCCACTTGTTCTATACTATACTTAGATTCAGCTCTTCTGAAAGGTATATCAGCACGGATAATACCATCTTTATCTACAAGTATTACAGGGAAAGTTTCAAAGAATGCTGGCATTCTTCTAACTGTTAATTCTCTTCCTTCTTTATCTTGGAATATTGGGTGGCCTAACCAAGCTTCAGCAATTCCATCTCCTTTATTCATAGGACCGGCACGGAATAGACCACCTTTTGCTGGGTTATTACCTACATAGTCATAGAATGCTAGTTTGTCAGGAATACGAGACCATGCTTCACTTAAGGATAAACCTTCATTAAGGGAGTTTTCAACTCGTCTTTCAATTTCTTGTTGGAAATATCCACTATCCCACTGGTATCTAGTTGGTCCGAATAATTCGATTGGAGTAGTTGCGCTTCCGTACCACATAGTTCCTGTTACAACAAATGCGGACCAGAATACAGCTGCAATGCTACTGGATAACACTGTTTCAATGTTACCCATACGAAGTGCTCTATACAGTCTTTGTGGAGGTCTAACTGCTATATGGAAAATACCAGCTAAGAATCCAAGAATACCTGCTGCAATATGATGTGAAGCAACTCCACTTGGGTTAAATGGGTTGAATCCCTCAGGTCCCCAAGCTGGTGCAACTGGTTGAACTTTACCAGTGATACCGTACGCATCAGATACCCAAATACCAGGACCCCATGCGCCTGTAATGTGGAAAGCACCAAATCCAAAGCATAAAACTCCGGATAATAATAAGTGTATCCCAAAGATTTTTGGTAAGTCTAGTGCTGGGTTTCCTGTGCGTGGATCTCTAAAAAGTTCTAAATCCCAGTAAACCCAATGCCAAATTGCTGCAAGAAACAATAAACCGGATAAACCTATGTGTGCCAAAGCAACACCTTCAAAACTCCAGAAACCTGGGTTAGCTATGCTTTCTCCTGTAATACTCCATCCCCCCCAAGAATCTGTTACTCCAATACGAGCCATAAATGGCATGACAAACATACCTTGTCTCCACATTGGGTTTAGTACTGGATCTGATGGATCAAATACTGCTAATTCATATAAAGCCATAGATCCTGCCCATCCAGCTACAAGAGCTGTGTGCATCAGATGAACAGCAATTAATCTTCCGGGGTCGTTTAAAACAACTGTGTGTACTCGATACCAAGGTAAACCCATTGAACAAATCCCTCCAGTATGGTTTGGTAATTAACTTTCTTACATAATTGGGTAATTTTATTTTACCTACTTAAAAATTATATAATGAAACTGACTTATTATTATAATTATTTTTACAATATTGATTTTATTCTCATCGTATAGTATATTAATGCAGATTCTAAATTTTTAACTATCCATAGTATCAAGTAGTAATTGCTAAGCAGACATAACCGCAGTGGAATTGCGCACATGAGATTTCCGTTCTACGGCAACTTTAATTTTGATATATATAATTAACATACCGTTACATTTTGGGGGGATTTAATAATGGCAGCTTATAAAGTTAAATTAACAGGATCTGGTGTAGATACGACAATTAATTGTCCAGATGATCAATATGTTTTGGATGCTGCTGAAGAGCAAGGTGTAGATCTACCATATTCTTGTAGAGCAGGTGCATGTTCTACATGTGCTGGTAAAGTTGTCTCTGGTACTGTAGATCAATCTGATCAGTCTTTTTTAGATGATAGTCAGATTGCAGCAGGTTTTGTATTAACTTGTGTAGCTTATCCTACTTCCAATGTTTCAATTTTGACTCATCAAGAAGAATCTTTATATTAAAAAAAAATGATATAGAAAAATTTCTATATCATTTTTTTTTTTTATAGTCTAACTTCAATATGAACACCTGATGGAAGGTCTAATTTCATTAGAGAATCTATTGTTTTTGAAGAAGGATCATAGACATCGATGATTCTTTTATGTGTACGAATTTCAAAGTGTTCTCGTGAATCTTTATTAACATGTGGAGATCTTAATACACAATAGATCTTTCTTCTAGTTGGAATGGGTATAGGACCCATACTCAAAGAATCTGTTCTAGAAGCTGTTTCAATGATTTTTTCACACGATACGTTCAGTAATGAGGTATCGTAACTTTTCAATCTGATCCTAATTTTTTGTTGTTTTGCTTGAACCATATTTTACGGTTGATTTTATTCAATAATTTTTGAAACAACACCGGCCCCAACCGTTCTACCACCTTCTCGAATTGCAAATCTCATGCCTTTTTCGATAGCGATAGGATGAATTAATTGTGCAGTCATTTTTATTCTGTCTCCAGGCATTACCATTTCAGCGGCAGAGCCATCGTCGCTTGTAAATTGTGTAATAGTTCCTGTTACATCAGTTGTTCGAACATAAAATTGTGGTCTATAACCTGTGAAGAATGGTGTGTGACGTCCGCCTTCTTCTTTAGTTAGTACGTAAACTTCCCCTTCAAACTTAGTATGAGGAGTTATAGAACCTGGTTTAGATAATACCATTCCTCTCTCTATATCTACTTTTTGAATGCCTCTAAGAAGAATACCCACATTATCTCCAGCTAAAGCTTCTTCTAAGCTTTTTTGGAACATTTCTAATCCTGTTATAGTCGTATTTCTTGTTTCACGTAGACCCACAATTTCAATTGTGTCGCCTACTTTTACTTGACCTCTTTCAACTCTTCCAGTAGCAACTGTCCCTCTACCTGTGATAGAAAACACATCTTCAACAGCCATTAAGAAACTCTTATCAACTTCTCTCTCTGGAGTGGGTATATAAGAATCAACTTTATCCATTAGATTATAAATAGTATCTACCCATTTATCTTGGCCTCTTGTGATTTTTGGATTATTTGTTAGCGCTTCTAATGCTAGTAAAGCAGATCCAGATACGAATGGTATTTCGTCTCCGGGAAAGTCATATTTTGATAATAGTTCTTGAACTTCTAGTTGTACAAGTTCTAATAGTTCAGCATCATCGACCATATCAGCTTTATTTAAGAATACAACAATGTGAGGTACACCAACTTGTTTAGCAAGCAAGATGTGTTCGCGTGTCTGTGGCATAGGACCATCTGCAGCAGAACATACTAGGATCGCACCATCCATTTGTGCGGCTCCAGTAATCATATTTTTTACATAGTCTGCGTGTCCAGGGCAATCTACGTGTGCATAGTGTCGTTTTTCTGTTTCATATTCGATATGAGCTGTATTTATTGTGATCCCTCTAGCTCTTTCTTCTGGTGCGGAGTCGATCTCATCAAATTTTTTTGTTATCCCTGTATAGCTTGCAAGTGTTGCAGATATTGCAGCAGTTAAAGTTGTTTTACCGTGGTCTACATGACCAATTGTTCCAATATTTACATGTGGTTTAGATCTCTCAAATTTAGCTCTTGCCATATATATATTCTACCTGGAAATATTAAGATTAATTTTGTTATACAGTCTCATTGCTTTTGTTATTTTTGAGAGATTTAAAAGCGATAGTGTGCGAAGGCTTTATTAGCCTCTGCCATTCTATGAGTTTCTTCTCTTTTTCTTATGGAGTTTCCAGTTTCATTAGCCGAATCCATCAATTCATTCGCTAATTTTATTGCCATAGTTTTGCCGGACCGTTCTCGAGAAAATTTTGTTATCCATCTTAGTGCTAAGTTGGTACCCCTGAAAGCTCGTACTTCCATTGGAACTTGATATGTAGATCCTCCAATTCTTTTTGCTTTAACTTCTACTAAAGGTGTCACTTTTCGAATTGCAGTTTCTAAAATATTTAACGGTTCTTCTCCAGTTTTCTCTTTTATGATATCCAAAGCTTGGTATATAATTCTTTGGGCTAGATGTTTTTTACCTTCTTGTAAGATTCTTACGGTAAGCATACTAACTAATCGGCTGTTATAAATGGGATCTGGTAAAGCTAATCTTTTTTTTGCAGTGGTACGTCTTGACATAAATTATTAGTTATTTTTATTATTTATTTTGGTCTTTTTGCTCCATATTTGGAACGACTTTGTTTCCTATCTTTAACTCCTGATGCGTCTAGAGTACCTCGTATGATATGATATCTAACTCCTGGAAGATCCTTAACTCTACCTCCCCGAATTAAAACAACAGAGTGCTCTTGAATATTGTGCCCAATACCTGGTATGTAAGCGGTAACTTCAAATCCAGAAGTTAGTCTCACTCTTGCCACCTTCCTTAATGCTGAGTTTGGTTTTTTTGGTGTTGTTGTGTAAACTCTTGTACAGACTCCTCTTCTTTGAGGGCAGCTTTTTAAGGCTGGAGATTTAGTTTTCTTTTTAATTTGTTCTCGCTCTGACCTAACTAATTGTTGAATTGTTGGCATATCCTATATGTAAAAATTATTTATGACTCAGAAGTTTTAGTTGAAATTTTATATTTTCTTAAAAATCGTTCTACACGACCTTCGGTATCTAACAGTCGTTGTGAACCTGTATAAAAAGGATGATTTCCGGACCATATATCTACATTTAATTCTGGTTTTGTAGATCCAACTGTCATTACAAGTTGTCCGTCACAATAAACTTTACTATCCGTATACCATTTGGGATGAATATTTTTTTTAGGCATATAAATTTATTTATAGTGTTATCGTTTAGAGAATTGTGGTGCTTTTCTCGCTTTTCTTAAACCATATTTTTTGCGTTCTTTACTACGGGAATCTCGTGTTAGATATCCTTCAAACTTTAATGCTACTCGATTTTCTGGATTGATTGTACACAAAGCTCTTGCTAATCCTAGTCTTATGGCTTCCGTTTGTCCTGTTAGTCCACCACCCTCTGCCTTTATATTAAGGTCATATTTATTTTCTAATCCTAAGCTACTCAAAGGCGATTTGGAAACTTGTAAATAGTTAGGACTAAATTGTAAGTATAGCTCACCATCTACGCCATTGATAAGAATTTTGCCTGACCCAAGAGTTAATCTAACTCTTGCAATCGAATTTTTTCTGTGCCCGGTACCTATGTAAGTTGCTTGACTCATATTATTAAACTTCTTAATCTAATTTTATTTGTTGTGGGTTTTGCGCCTGATGAGGGTGAGATGATCCCTTATAAACTTTTAATTTTGTGAAAAGCTGACGACCTAAACTCCCTTTAGGTAGCATTCCTTTAACTGATTTCTCTATTATTCGAGATGGAATACGTTTTTGGAGTTCTCGAAAAGTTTCTATAGTTAATCCACCAGGTCTACCAGAATGACGATAGTAAAATTTATCATTTGGTTTTTTACCTGTTATAGAAACTTTTTCTGCATTAATAACAATTACACCGTGGTAAATATTTTGGCTTGGGTTATATTGAGGATCATTTTTTCCAAGCAAAACTTTGCTGATTTCTGTTGATAATCTACCTAAAGTTTTTGAATCTGCGTCAAAAAGAAACCATTTATAATTGCTTTCTTTTTGGGTTTGAGTGAGAAATATAGTTTTATTCATGATAAACAGTTTGTTTGTTATGGTTGCTTAGACTTATTTACTTTTTAGATTTTTCTCTTTTGGTAAATTTATACCTAGTCGCTTTTGTAAAGCATCAATGACTTCTTCAGCCGACTTTTGCCCAAAGTTTTTTATTTCTAGAAGGTCTTCTTGTGAATAGTCAAGTAAGTCAGCAACGGAATGAATTTGTGCTCGTTTTAAACAATTGTACGCTCTGACTGATAGTTGTAACTCTTCTATTAATATCTGGTTGATTCTAGCTCCTTCTGGTAAAAATTTTTCTTCCTCAGATTTAAAATGAACTGTTTTTAGAGGGTTAAATAGATTAGTCAATACTGTGGATCCTTGTCCAATTGCTTCCTGGGGTGAAATACTACCATTTGTCCATATTTCTAAAGTTAGCCTATCTTTTAAGGAGTAATTATTATATCTAATTTCTTCGACAGAATAATTTACTTTTTTTACTGGCATAAATACAGCATCGACCTGCAAAAAATCTACAGATGTATCTTCCATAAATTTTTCGACAATTTGATACCCTTTCCCTGCTTCTATTCTAAATTCCATCTCCAAAATGTTATTACTACATATCGTTGCTATGTATTGCTTAGGATCAATAATTTCTATTTCAGATGATAAATCAAAATCAGATGCTGTGACAATAGCTGGTCCCTGAACTCTTAATCGACCTATAGAAGGCTCTTTACTATAACTTTTAAGTACAATTTCTTTAAGATTTAGCAAAATTTCTAAAATATCTTCCCGGACTCCGGGTATGGTTGAAAACTCATGATTTATTCCAGCAATTCTTACGGCCACTATAGCAGTACCTTCTAAATCTGAGAGTAGTACTCTTCTTAATGCATTGCCTACTGTAATACCCTGACCTTGATCTAAAGGCTGTAATATAAATTTTCCATAATGATCTAGACTAGTATCATTTTTTGACTCGACACATTCTATTTCAAATTGAGCCATAATAATGTTCTAAAGTAATTAGATACGTCGCTTTTTAGGAGGTCTGCATCCGTTGTGTGGAACAGGAGTAATGTCACGAATCATGGTAATTTCTAATCCTGCAGATTGTAAAGCTCGAATGGCAGTCTCTCTTCCAGCACCTGGTCCACAAACTAAGACCTCTGCTTTTTTTACACCTTGGGTAATTGCTTCCTTACTCGCTTTTTCTGCTGCAATTTGAGCTGCAAAGGGTGTTCCTTTCTTGGCACCTTTGAATCCTATAGCTCCGGCTGAAGCCCAAGATATAGTATCTCCAGTGGTATTAGTAATAGTTACAATTGTATTATTAAAAGTTGATTGAATGTGAGCAACTCCATTTGGTGCTGCTTTTTTGCTTTTTTTTACTATGGATTTTTTTATTTGAATTGCCATGTGTTTTACGATTATTAGTTTACTGACTGATCAAGAGCAGCTTATTTTGTCACTTTTTTCTTACCAGCTACCGTTTTTTTACTACCTCTACGTGTTCTAGCATTAGTTCGAGTTCTTTGACCTCTTAATGGTAACCCAGATCTGTGTCTACGACCTCTAGTACAATTGATTTCCATCAGTCTCTTGATATTTACAGATTCAATTCTTCTGGCTGCACCTTCAACTTGATATTCCTTGTCAATTATTTCTCTAATTATACTAATATCTTGATCGGTTAAATCTTTACATCTAATGTCAGAATTAACTTGAGCTTTTATTAAGATATTTTGTGAACTGGATAAACCTATACCATAAATATATGTTAGACCAATTTCAACTCGTTTATTTCTAGGAAGATCTACACCTGCTATACGTGCCACTTTCTTTTCTCCTAATGTAAAAGTTTAATTCTTATTTTCTTTTCATTTTTGCGCCACCTTGGCGAACTTTTAGCCGAGGATCGGTTTTACTTATAACATACAATCGTCCTCTTCTCCGAACAACTTGGCAATCTTTACTTCTGTTTTTAAGACTTCCAATGGAACTTACTACTTTCATAGATTCGATTTTTTGAGTAATAGATGATATTGAAGTACATATAATGAAACTCTTGACAGTGTTAATATAATAGTTATAGGGAAAGGTATCTAAGATAGTATTTATTTTAAAATACTTTCGTAGTTTTTTGATATTAGATAAGTTTGAACTTGTTTGGAAGTGTCTATAGCAACTCCAACTAATATTAATAAAGAAGTAGCTCCTAATCCCTTGAACGTGGAAATATTAGTTAAATTTTCAATGATACTTGGAACCACAGCAATAAATGCTAAAAATAAAGCTCCTAGAAATGTTAGTCTATTCAAAGTTTTTTGTAAATAATCTGTTGTAGCTTTGCCAGGTCTAACTCCTGGGATACTAGATTCCATTTTTTTTAAATTTTTTGAGACATCTGATGGGTTTAGTATTAAAGATGCATAAAAATAACTAAAAAATAATATTAATAGAAAATAGAATATTAAATACAAAGTTTTATTTCCTCCATTTGGAGAAAAAAGCATTGCAATGTTTATTACTATTGGATTAGTTGTTAGTTGACTTATATAAGCAGGTAATACAAAAAATGCAGATGCAAAAATTATTGGCATTACACCACCTTGGTTTAAACGTAAGGGCAAATAGCTTGTTTTGTTTTCGATTTGTCCTTTCCCTAGTTGTCTTGCTGAAATAATAGGTATCCTTCTTGTACCCTCTTGTATGAAAATTATTCCGATAATCATTACCAAAAAAATTAAAGCTAAGATGATTAGTTCAGATATACTATTGGTGCTTAAAGAACTAGAACTTTGCTGGATTAGTTTTGGCAGGCCTGAAATAATATTCACAAAAATCAGCATAGATGCTCCATTCCCAATTCCTTTTTCAGTAATCTGTTCTGAGATCCACATTACTAAAATCGAACCTGTAGTTAAGGAAATGGTCATTTCGAGAATAAATTGGCTATCCCAATTAAAAACATACGGTCTAACCCAGAATGATACCCCTATGCTTTGTACAATTGCCCAACCTAGTGCAACATATCTTGTAATTTGTGAAATTTTTTGCCTACCCGCTTCACCTTCTTCTTTTTGTAATTTCTCTAAACTACTTATAGAAGTTGTTCCTAATTGCATAAGTATAGATGCGTTTATATAAGGAACTATGCCTAACGCAAATACTCCAATAGAAGCAAAGCCACCTCCTGAAAATATATTTAGAAAACTTACTATAGGATTACTGGAGATACTTTGGTAGAAGGCATCGTGATCTACTCCAGGAATTGGAATAAATGTACCGAATCTAGAAAGTACAATGAGAATAAGAGTTAGGAATATTCGTGATTGTATTCCATATGTGTTTTTATTTCGTTTTGTTCTTTGCATCGGAAAAATTTAATTAATAAAAAATCATTTGCAACTCTGCATTTTAAGCAAACATCCTAATAAGGGTTTGCTTAAAATTAGTCTTAATACTATAGAGTTTTATTGTTGGAGACTTGTGCAAATGTTTTTAATTGTGATAAAGCGTCTGTTGCTGCTCTAGCATTATTTAGTGGGTTGTTAGACCCAAGTTGTTTCGCAAGAATGTTTTTCACCCCCACAAGTTCTAAAATTGTTCTAACAGCCCCACCCGCGATTACTCCAGAACCTGGTGCGGATGGTCTAATAATAACTTTAGCAGCACCAGATCTACCCGTCGTAATGTGAGGTATGGAATTATCTCTTGTAATAGGGATCTCTATAAGATGTTTTTTACCATCTGTTACTGCTTTTTTTACAGCTCCTATAACATCGCTAGCTTTTCCAACTCCAACTCCTACCTGTCCTTTTTCATTACCAATTATTAGTATTGCACGAAAGCTTAGTTTTTTCCCACCTTTCACTACTTTCGTAACTCTACGAACTTGGACTATTCTCTCTTGCCACTCTGTTTCTTTTTCTTTTAATTTGCTTGTTTTTTTACGATTAGACATAATTAATGTTATAGTTAAAATTTAAGTCCTTTTTCTCTTGCAGCGTCAGCGAGCGCTTTAATTCTACCGTGATATAAACGTCCCCCTCGATCAAAAACTACTGTCGTTATATTAACTTCGGAACATTTTTTTGCTAAAAGTTGTCCCACAAGAGATGCTGCCTCACACGTAGATGTTGACCCTAATTCAGAAGAGACTACTGGGTCTAATGTAGAACTAGATAAAATGGTTTTACCTAAAGCATCATCTATTAACTGTGCATAGATGTGAGCATTTGAACGGAAAACAGATAGCCGAGGCTTTTCTGCAGTACCTTTAACTTTTTGGCGGATTCTGCGTCTAACTTTATTGATAGATGTGTTTGACATATAATATAACTTAATTATTTTTTCCCAGCTTTGCCGACTTTTTTACGCACATACTCACCTTGATAACGAATGCCTTTTCCTTTATAAGGTTCAGGAGGTCTTACAAGTCTAATGTTTGCTGCAATTTGGCCAACTAGCTCTTTATCTAGTCCGGAAACCATAACATTTGTATTCCCCTCTACTGAAAGTTTGATACCTTCTGGAGACACTATTTTGACTTGATGACTATAGCCTACGTTTAGAACTAATGTCTTACCATCAATTTGAGATCTATAGCCAACACCTTGCAGTTCTAATTTTTTCTGAAACCCTTGGGTTACTCCTACTATCATATTATTAATTAAACTTCTAAAAGTTCCATATAATTGATCAGAGTTATTGACATTTTCTTTTGGGACAACCTGTATTGTTTTGTCATTTTGAATTATCTTAATTGAGTCAGGTAAATCTTTGGAAAGTTCACCTTTAGGTCCTTTGACTATAACATTTGTAGAATTAATTGTAATATTTACTTTATCTGGGACTTTTATTGGGAGTTTACCTATTCGAGACATATTTCACCTAAAAAAATTTTTTACCATATATAACAAAGAACTTCGCCACCTAAACCTTGATGCCTTGCTTTATTATCTGTCATAACTCCTTGGGAAGTTGAGATGACAGCTATTCCTAAACCGCCTAAAACTCTAGGTAACTCTTTTCTGTTTGCATAAACTCTTAACCCAGGTTTACTTACTCGACGCAAAGCCGTTATAACTGGTTCACGGTGCTTTCCCCTATATTTTAATGAGAGCAGAAGCTGTGAGTTAAAACTTTCTCCTACTTCCTCAACATTTTGTATAAATCCTTCTTCCAGTAGTATACCAGCAATATTACGAGTCATTTTAGTAGATGGTACTTCTACTATTTGATGTTTAGCCAGATTAGCATTACGTAAACGTGTAAGCATATCTGATATTGTGTCATTAACCACGAAACCTCCTTATCTTAGATTATTAAATGTTAAATATCATTAAATGGCATACCTAAAGCTTTTAACAAAGCAATTCCTTCCTGCTGTGTTGTAGCAGTAGTAGTTATAGATATATCCATACCCCTAATTTGATCCACTTTATCATATTCTATTTCTGGAAATATTAATTGTTCTCGAATCCCTATATTATAATTTCCTCTACCATCGAACCCTTTTACACTGATCCCTTTGAAATCTCTGACTCTTGGTAAAGCTAAATGTATAAATCTTTCTAAAAACGCATACATAATTTGTTTTCGTAATGTAACAGCAATCCCCACTGGCATACCATCACGTATCTTGAACCCAGCAATGGATTTTCTAGCTTTTGTAATTACAGGTTGCTGGCCACTAATTATCGAAAGTTCTTGTACACTTACATCTAAAGCTTTATTATTTTTTGAAGCCTCTCCTAATCCTCTGTTAATAGTTACTTTCGTTATTTTTGGAACTTCATGAACGTTCTTATATTTGAACTGGTCTAAAAGTAGAGGGACAACTTTTTCTTTATAATAAACTCTTAAAGTTTGGCTCATAAAATTTTATTTAAGTTAATTTTTTTAGAACTCTTATTTTTTCACCATTGGAGTCTGTTTTTATGGCGATTCTACTGGCAATTTTCTTTTCTGCACTGTATAACATGACATTAGATATGTGTATAGGAGCTTCAAATTGAGAAATTCTCCCAACCTCACCCTCTTTTTTTGGCTTTAGATGTTTCTTCTTAACATTAGTGTCTTTTACAATCACTTGTCCACTTTGGCGAAGAATTTTTATAATTTCACCTATTTTTCCTTTTTCTCTACCCGAAATAATTTTAATCGTATCTCCTTTTCTCACGTGAGAAGCATTTATTTTTTTCATTACAAAACCTCCGGTGCTAATGAGACAATTTTACTGAAATCTTTATCTCTTAATTCTCTAGCTATAGGACCAAAAACACGAGTACCTCGTGGATTGTTTTCTTTATTTATTATGACAACTGCATTATCATCAAATCGTATCGACATTCCATCATTTCTGCGGATTGTTTTTTTTGTTCTCATTACAACTGCTCTGACTACATCAGACTTTTTAACAGGCATATTTGGGGAAGCATCCTTAACAACTCCTATAATGACATCGCCTATACTTGCATACCGTCTATTGCTTCCTAAAACTTTGATGCACATGATTCTTTTTGCACCACTGTTATCTGCTACATTTAAGTAGGTTTGAGTCTGTATCATTTAAATTATTCTCCTATATTCGAGATATTAATACGTGATGATTTTTGTTTTATAATCTTCAAGTTCCAACGTTTTGTTTTACTTAAGGGTCTAGTTTCGGTGATACTCACGACATCTCCAACTTGGCATTCGTTCTTTTCATCATGCGCTTTGTACTTTTTTGTTTTTGTTATAACTTTTCCATATTTCTTATGAGTGATTCTATTCTCAATAGAAACAACGATAGTTTTTTCCATTTTATTACTGATAACAACTCCACTTTTCTCTTTAATAGGCATAGATTTTTTATTTTATGACTTGTTTTTTTTGTGATTCTACTGTTAGTAGTTGGGCTATTTTACGTCTATAATGCTTAAATAAATGTGATTTAAAGGACTGTCTAGTAGCTTTTTTTAGACGTAGTTCGAAGAGGTATTTTTTTGTGTCTATAATTTCTTTGATAATAGTCTCGTCATTCAAATCTCGTAATTCCTTAAAAGTTAGAAAGCTCATTACAACAACTCCTTTGATACAAATTTAGTTTTAATCGGAAGCTTATAAGAAGCATTTTTCAAAGCTTGATAAGCTAAAGCTTGCGGTACCCCATTCATTTCAAATAGTACGTGTCCAGGTTTTATAACTGCAACCCAGTAATCTGGAGCTCCTTTACCAGATCCCATACGAGTTTCCGGGGGCTTGGAAGATATGGATTTATCGGGAAATACTCGGATCCATAGCTTTCCAGTTCTTTTAACATAACGTGTTATAGTACGACGAGTCGCTTCAATTTGTCTTGAAGTTAACCACACTGGTTCCAAAGCCTGTAATCCATATTCACCGAATACAATAGTATTTCCTTTACTTGCGACACCACCAAGTCTACCTCTATGAGGTTTGCGAAATTTTGTTCTTTTAGGACTAAGCATATTATTTTTGTTGCAAAAGTTGATTATATTACTCAATTAAAGTTCTAAATTTAGGTGCAAGTTCTCCATTAAATACCCATACTTTTACTCCTAATACTCCGTATGTAGTTTGTGCTCTTTTAGTTGCGTAATCGATATCTGCTCTAAGAGTTTGTAGAGGAACTCTACCTTCACGGACCCATTCACTACGAGCAATCTCGGCACCGTTCAGTCGACCTGAAACTTGTACTTTTATACCTTGTATGTTTAATCGTTGAGCTTTCTGAATTGCTTGTCTAGTAGCTCTTCGGAAAGCCACCCGTTTTTCTAATTGTTGAGCTATAAACTCACCGATTAAAGAAGCATCTGAGTCGGCTTTTGTTAGCTCCGTGACATTGATGCGTATCTGGCGATTAATTTCTAGGATTTTACCTAGTTCTTCTTTTAACTTCTCTATATTAGATCCCGCTCTACCAACTATAACCCCTGGTCTAGAAGTGTAAATTTCTAATTCAATTTGATCGGATTTTCTATTAATTTCTATTTTAGATATGCCAGCACCAGATAGATTTCTTTCCAAGTGTCGTCTTATTTTGTAATCTTCTTCCAGAGTGCTTGGGTAAAACTCTTTAAGTTCAAACCATGAAGATCTATGTTTTTGAGTAATTCCTAATCTAAAACCTAGTGGATGTGTTTTTTGCCCCATAATTATTATGTCTTTACTATAAATATAGAATTTTTAAGAAATTTTTGATAGTTGTAATCTTATATGACAAGTGGGTTTTTGTATTTTATAACCTCGTCCCTGAGCTCGAGGTCTAAAACGTTTAAGTATTGGACCTGCATCAGTGCAAGCTTCTAAAATTCTTAAATCTATTTTTTTTAGACCGTTATTATTCTCTGCATTCGCACCGGCAGATTGCAAGACTTGTAAAACAGGCTTACATGCTGAATAAGGCATAAATTCTAATATCATTAAAGCTTCTTTGTACGATTTTCCTCGAATTTGATTTAAAACTCGTCGAACCTTATTGGGTGCCATTCTTATGTATTTAGCAATTGCTGTTACCATAATTTTTATTACTCCATAATCTTAATTTATCTTTTTGCTTTTTTATCACTTTTAACGTGTGATCTAAAGTTACGTGTTGGAGAAAACTCACCTAATTTATGCCCAACCATTTGGTCATTTATGTACACTGGAACGTGCTGTTTGCCGTTATATACAGCGATAGTATGCCCTACCATAGAAGGTAAAATTGTTGATGACCTTGACCAAGTCTTTAAAATGTCTTTTTTACCGGTTTTATTTAATAGATCTATTTTTTTTGAAAGATTCGAACTTATAAAAGGCCCTTTTGATAGTGAACGACTCATTTTTTAGTATTTTGTAAGTAATAATGATTAATCTAGAAAGAGGCTATAAAATAGTAGCTGAATTATTTTCTTCCTCTGATGATATAAAAATCACTGTATTTAGTTTTTGATCTAGTTTTTACCCCTAATGCCGGCTTACCCCAAGGAGTTACGGGTCTAGCTCTACCAATAGGAGATCGTCCCTCACCACCACCGTGAGGGTGGTCACATGGATTCATTACAACTCCTCTAACTGTAGGTCTAATCCCTAACCAACGACTTCTACCCGCTTTTCCGAAAGTGAGATTATTATAGTCTATATTGCCTACTTGACCAATAGTTGCATAACATTCTTTAGGAATCATACGAACTTCACTAGATGGCAATTTTAAAGTGACAAAACTACCATCTTTGGCAACTATCTGTGCGCACGTGCCAGCAGATCTAACAATTTGACCCCCTCTACCAGGTATCAATTCAATATTGTGAACGTCTGTCCCTAATGGTATACATCTTAAAGGTAATGAGTTACCAATTTCCAGAGGAGCACCCTCACCTGCTGATATTTTAGATCCTATGGAAAGAGACTTTGGATGTAGAATATATCGTTTTTCCCCATCTAAATAATGTACTAATGCTATACGAGCATTTCGGTTTGGGTCATACTCAACAGTTGCTACAATACCTTCTAAGTTTCTCTTATTTCTTCTAAAGTCTATGATTCGATATCTTTGCTTGTGCCCACCACCTTTGTGTCGTGTGGTGATTATCCCTCGATTATTTCTACCACCTCCGGAAATTTTTTTCTTTAGTAGGCTTTTCTCCGGTGTATCTGAAGTAATTTCTGAAAAATCAGAAACAGATCTGTTTCTAGTTCCTGCTGTGTAAGGTTTGTAAATTCGTATGGCCATGAATATTTTAGATTAGTTTGAAAAGTTAGTTTTCTGAGAAAAGATTTATAGAGTTTCCCTCTGCGAGCGTTAGGATAGCTTTTTTATACTGAGATCTATTACCTGTAAATTTTCCAATTCTGCGCTGTCTAATAGAGGGAATAGCTGTATTAATAGACACAACCTTCACAGTGAATAGATATTCAATGGCTTTTTTAATTTGAGTTTTATTTGATTTCAAATCGACTGCAAACGTATATTGATTTGATTCAAGTAGTTTAGTCGCTTTATCTGTAATGATGGGGTATTTAATTAAGTCTATCAAATTTTTTAAGTGCATAATTTTAAATGGTCTCTGTAAGATGTTTCAACGCTTCTTCTGTAATTATTATATGTTTCGCAGATAATAAATCTCGTGTATTCAGAGTGTTTGAATAAAGAAGCTGTACGTTAGGAAGATTACGTATAGACAAAGTCAGATTAGCATTACTTTCATGAGTAACAACTAAAGACTTCTTATCTTGATTTTCTGGGACAAATTTACTTAGTAATGCTGCAATATTTTTCGTTTTAGGTACTGTAATTGAATTAAATATGTTATCTATTACGGTAATTTTATGCATACTGTAGTAAAAAGCGGTACTTAATGCTAGGCGTTTCTCTTTGGTATTTAACTTTTTCTCGTACGATCTAGGTTTTGGACCAAATGTAACACCACCACCTCTCCATAAGGGAGAATTACTTGATCCAGACCTAGCTTGACCAGTTCCTTTTTGCTTCCAAGGTTTTTTCCCACCACCTCTAACATCACTTCTTGTTTTACATGATGCTGTACCTTGTCTATTATTTCTAGATTGAATAACAATGGACTTGTGGATCAGATATTTCGGAGTAGAATCGTTAATTCGCAAAGAAATCAACTTTGAATCACTACGGATAATTTCTCCTTGTGAATCTCGAACTTCATAACTAAATTGCTTAATTGTTGTCATTATGTCTTTCTTAAGTAAGTTAATTTTAATTATTTACTAATCTTTTTTATACTCAAAAGATTCCCTAATTTACCTGGAATTGCTCCTTTAACAACCAGTAAGTTATTTTCAGAGTTAATGAGAACTACTTGTAAATTTTTTATTGTTGTTTGCCTACCACCTAGTCGCCCTGCCATCCGTTTTCCTGGGTACACTCTACCAGGTGTTGTTCCCATACCAATAGACCCTGGTTCTCTGTGATTTTTTGACCCGTGAGTCATAGGTCCTCGGGTAAAATTATGTCGTTTAACTGTACCGGCAAATCCTTTCCCAATAGTCTTTCCAGTTATAGCTAATTTATCCCCGACATTAAATAAATCTAGAGACAAAACTGAACCTATAATTGTATTCTCTGCAGAATCAATTCTGTATTCTTTTAGATGCTTTAGTGCAGGGCTACCTGTTTTTTGTAAATGCCCTACTTCAGGTTTATTTAGGAGCTTCGATTGAGTTTCCAGATATCCAACTTGGAGAGCATTGTATCCATGTGTGTCTAGAGTTTTTATCTGGGTAACTCTACAAGGTCCTGCTTTAATGATTGTAACTGGGATGGCTAGACCAGAATCATCAAAAATCTGTGTCATTCCTAGTTTTGTACCTAGAATACCTATGTTCATAAAAATAATAAGTTTGAAAAATTTTATACTAGTGACAGAATAACTTTTAAAGATACAAAAATTATTTTATAATCAGAAAATAAGATACCATATTATTTTTGACTTTTTAGCCTTTAGATAGAATTAAATACTGTAGATTCGAGAGTTCGGTACGCTCTACTTGTAAAGTAAGCATCGACATGCAATTATAAAAACAAGGATGTATTTAAATCTAAATTACTTTAAAAAATTATATGGGAAAAGTAGTCGGTATAGATCTTGGAACAACGAATTCAGTTGTGGCTGTGATGGAAGGTGGAAAACCCACGGTTATACCAAATGCAGAAGGGTTTAGAACAACACCTTCTGTAATTGCTTATACAAAAAATGGTGACCGACTTGTAGGTCAAATTGCCAAAAGACAGGCTGTAATCAATCCGGATAATACATTTTACTCTGTAAAACGTTTTATAGGTAGAAAATCTGAGGAAGTTTCTGAGGAGTTAAAACAGGTGTCATATGTTGTGAAAACTGATAGTCAGGGAAATATAAAACTTGAATGCCCTGCTCTGAAACGAGATTTCGCAGCAGAAGAGATGTCTGCAGAAGTGTTAAGAAAATTAGTAGATGATGCTAGCAAATATTTGGGGGAACAAGTAAAGCAGGCAGTTATAACTGTACCGGCTTATTTCAATGACTCTCAAAGACAAGCTACAAAAGACTCTGGAAAAATTGCGGGTTTAGAAGTGTTAAGGATTATTAATGAACCTACTGCGGCCTCGCTTGCTTACGGTTTAGATAAAAAAAATAATGAGACAATCTTAGTATTTGATCTGGGTGGGGGTACATTTGATGTCTCTGTGCTAGAAGTTGGAGATGGGGTTTTCGAAGTTCTATCTACTGCAGGAGATACTCATCTTGGTGGAGATGATTTTGATGATAAAATTGTTAGATGGTTATTGGAGGAATTTAAAAAAGAAAGTGGTATAGATCTGCGAACAGATCGACAAGCCCTTCAAAGGCTAACAGAGGCTTCCGAAAAAGCAAAAGTAGAGTTGTCTAGTTTAACACAAACTGAAATTAACTTACCTTTTATAACAGCTACTACAGCTGGACCAAAACACTTAGAACGTCTCTTAACAAGAGTGAAGTTTGAAGAATTATGTTCGTCTCTGATTGATAGAGCCAGAACTCCTGTAGACAGTGCTCTGAAAGATGCTAAACTGGATTCTAGTAAAATTGATGAAGTTGTTTTAGTGGGAGGTTCAACTAGAATTCCTGCTGTAAAAGATCTAGTTAAAAAGATTCTTGGGAAAGAACCAAATCAAACAGTAAATCCTGATGAGGTAGTTGCTATAGGAGCGGCGGTGCAAGCTGGTGTCTTAGCTGGAGAAGTTAAGGATATCTTATTATTAGACGTGACTCCATTATCACTAGGGGTTGAAACTCTAGGAGGAGTAACAACTCGTATCATTGCTAGGAATACTACTATACCTACAAAAAAATCAGAAGTTTTTTCTACTGCTGTCGACAATCAGCCTAACGTTGAGATTCATGTGTTACAAGGAGAGCGTGAGTTTGCTCGAGATAACAAAAGCTTAGGTACGTTCAGGTTAGATGGAATTTTACCTGCGCCTCGTGGAGTTCCCCAAATAGAAGTAACATTCGATATCGATGCTAATGGTATCTTGTCTGTTACAGCTAAAGACAAAGGCAGTGGAAAAGAGCAATCTATAACCATTACAGGAGCATCTACGCTACCAAACGATGAAGTGGATAGGTTAGTTCGTGAATCTGAGCAGAATGCATCTGCGGACAGAGAAAAAAGAGAAAAAGTGGATTTAAAAAATCAAGCAGAGTCCTTGTGCTATCAATCGGAAAAACAAATTGCTGACCTAAAAGAAAAAGTTACTTCCGAAGATAAAGGCAATATCCTAGAGTTAATTAGTAAATTAAAAGTAGCTATAAGTAGAGATTCTTATGACGATATCAAATCTTTAAGCAAAAGCTTACAAGATACCTTAATGGAGATTGGTAAGAAAGTGTATAATTCTAATTCAAACTCTCCTACAGAGTCAAAATCTTCTACAGATTCTGTCATTGATGCGGATTTTTCAGAAACTAAATAAAAGCCTAAAACAAAAATTTAAAATGCAAAATAAATTAATGATTTTGCATTTTAAATTTTTATTTTAAGCTCCAACTGTCTCTTTTGCCTCATACATAATTTCCAGAGTGATTTCAGAAATATTTTTCTCTCTAGCAAATTTTTCCGTATTTCTTTTTATTTTACCTCGTACAAACCCTGGTATTTTTCCAAGTTCTTGCTTCGCTTCATTCGACCAGCGAAGTTGACTTTCCGCAGAGAGTGTACCCGTTAGAGCATCCGTAGTATCATGTCCTCCAAATAATTCTAGTAAATGATCTTCCATACCTAATGTAAATGAATTGTAAACAAGATCAGCAATTTGATTTGTACCTTCATATCCCATAAATGGTTTATAGCTAAGTGGAAAATTTTGTATGTGCACTGGAGAAGAAATTACCCCACAAGGTATGTTTAAACGTTTGCCAATATGTCTTTCCATCTGAGTACCAAAAATAGCGGACGGCTCAGTTTTTGCAATTAGATCGGCTATCAGTGAATGATCTTCAGTAATTACAATGTTATCACAAAGCCCTTCAACTTGATCTCGGAACCACTGACTATCATTTTTGCAATATGTACCAGCCCAAGATACATGAATTCCCATTTCTCTAGATAATATTTTTGTTATTGCGGATGCATGCGTAGCATCACCAAATACAACAGCTCTCTTTCCGGTTAAATTTTGACAATCAATAGATCTAGAAAACCAAGCTGATTGGGATATAAACTTTGTTTGTTGATAGATATACTCTTCACATGAAGTCTTTAATCCTTTTTCATTTAGTATAGATTGGATTTCTCTTATAAATGTTGCTGTCTCTAGGATTCCGATTGGCGAAGTCGAGATATACGGCATTTTAAATTCTTTCTTCAAATATTCAGCAGCCATTAGTCCTGTTTCTCGATAAGGAACTACATTGAACCACGCTCTTGGCAGATGTTTTAAATCGTTTACAGAAGCTCCTCCAGGCAGAATTAAGTTAACGTCTATATCTAAATCTTTAAAGATTTTTTTCAATTCGGATATATCATGCTGGTTATGAAATCCTAAGCAGAAAGACCCAATAATGTTTACAGAAGGTTTAGTAGTTTTTTCGGTAGAGAGTGTGTTATATTTAGCTGCTTTTAAGACATAAAACTCTACGATTTGTTCTAAGGTTTTGTCAGCAGCTTGAAATTCATTGACTCTGTAATGGTTCACATCGGCCAAAAGAACATCAGCTTTCGATTCCAAAGAAGCTCTGTTAACAAAATTTTGTAAATCTTCTTGTAAAATGCTCGATGTGCAAGTAGGAGTTAATACCACGAGGTCTGGCTGTTCTTCGTTATCTTTACGAGTAATATTGGACACAACTTTTTCTTGAGAACCCCTAGCTAAGACGTGTCTGTCTACAACACTAGCAGTTACAGGTGTAAAATCACGCTCTCTTTCTAACATAGATTTCATAACGTTAAAATAATCATCCCCTAGAGGAGCGTGCATGATTGCGTGTACGTTTCTAAACGAGCTGGCTACTCGTAGTGTTCCAATATGTGCTGGTCCTGCATACATCCAATAAGCAAGTTTCATGTGAAATTTCTCCCTGTGATAATATCATGCGTAGTCTATAAAAAAAGAATCTTAATTTTATATGATTATATAAAAATTATTTTCTAGACACTTAAAAATTATACTCCAATTAAAAAAGTTACCTAAAAAACATTAACTTTTTCTTTAAAAAATTTCCCTGATGAAAACTTTATTGCAGAGACGGTGACATTATTTCTCAGAGAAATACTATCTCTTCTTAACATTTTTTTATATGTGTAAAAAGATCCAAATCCTACTAGCTGAACTTTTTCTCCTTTGGAAACTGCATCCATTATGGTTTCTAAAGCTGTAGTCAAGACTAAGTCAATTTCTTTTTTTGTCATATATGTCACTTGAGAAACTTTTTTTATAAGTTCTTTTTTATTCATAAAATAAGAAAAGTCATACGATTTTAAATATTGAAGATACGAAGTTAAAAAATAATTTTATTCTATAGGGATCTGTCATAAAGGCATATCTCTATAGAGCTTACACTATGCAGCCACTTTTTGTCGTATGAAATCAACAGCTTGTTGAAGATTAGAAATCTGCTCAGCAGTTTCATCAGGTATTTCAATGTTAAATGCTTCTTCAATAGCCATCACTAACTCGACAGTATCTAAGGAGTCAGCTCCAAGGTCATTAGCAAAATTAGCATCTTTTGTTACTTGGCTTTTCTCAACCCCAAGTTGTTCAGAGATAATTGCTTGTACTTTGTCAAAAATTTCTTGCTCGTTCATACTGATATTGCTATAAAAATCTTAAATCACCTATTTTTACAACTGTAATCTATGTAAATTGAATATTCAAGTTGCACAAATACTATTACAATCCATAAAACTTTCTTTTATTATAATCACTTTTACAAGAACATTTAATTATTCTTAACAGAAAAATAAGAATCGAATACAAGACTGGTATATAATGTTATACTATAACAAAACTTGCTTAACCTAATTGAAAATCAATTTCATTATTTCAATTTTTACATAGATAGGTATATTTGTAAGCGAGCGTTTTTAGTTTCTTGTCTCAGAAGAGGAAACCTCAATGACAATTAGCTCAACAGAGCAAGAGGCAAAAAAAGTTTCAATTATAGTGGATAGAGATCCTGTTAGTACAACATTCGAGAAATGGGCTCAACCAGGCCATTTTTCCCGAACTTTGGCTAAAGGACCAAAAACTACTACATGGATTTGGAACCTACATGCCGATGCACACGATTTTGACAGTCATACTAGTTCATTAGAAGATATCTCGCGTAAAATTTTTAGCGCTCATTTTGGTCAGCTATCCGTAATATTTTTATGGCTAAGTGGAATGTACTTCCATGGAGCTAGATTCTCAAACTATACTGCTTGGTTAAGCAATCCGACAGCGATTAAACCTAGTACTCAGGTAGTTTGGCCTATAGTAGGACAAGAAATTCTAAACGGTGACGTTGGCGGAGGATTCCAAGGTGTCCAGGTGACTTCTGGGTTTTTCCAACTTTGGAGATCCTCTGGTATCACAAGCGAAGTAGAGTTATATTGGTCTGCACTAGCAGGTTTGATTATGTCTGGGTTAATGCTATTTGCAGGATGGTTCCACTATCATAAAGCAGCCCCTAAATTAGAATGGTTCCAGAATGCTGAATCCATGCTTAATCACCACTTGTCTGGGTTACTTGGATTGGGGTGTTTATCATGGGCTGGGCACCAGATTCATGTTTCTTTACCGATAAATAAACTTTTAGATGCAGGTGTGGCACCTCAAGAGATACCACTGCCACATGAATTTGTTATAAACCGAGATCTGATGTCTCAGCTTTACCCTAGTTTTAGCAAAGGTTTAGTTCCTTTCTTTAGCTTAAATTGGAGTGAGTACTCTGACTTCTTAACGTTTAAAGGAGGATTAAATCCTGTAACTGGCGGTTTATGGTTAAGTGATACAGCGCACCATCATCTTGCGTTGGCTGTACTATTTATAGTAGCTGGCCACATGTATAGAACAAACTGGGGTATTGGTCATAATATGAAAGAGCTTTTAGAAGCCCATAAGGGACCTTTCACTGGTGAAGGCCATAAAGGTCTTTATGAGATTCTAACAACATCTTGGCATGCTCAATTAGCTATAAATTTAGCTATGATGGGATCATTAAGCATCATAGTTGCACATCATATGTATGCAATGCCTCCATATCCATACATAGCTACAGATTATCCAACTCAATTATCTCTATTTACACACCACATGTGGATAGGAGGATTTTGTGTTGCTGGGGCAGCTGCGCACGCTGGTATTTTTATGGTCAGAGATTACAACCCTGCGCAAAATTATAACAATCTATTAGACAGAGTAATTAGACATAGAGATGCTATTATCTCTCATTTAAACTGGATCTGTATTTTCTTAGGATTCCATAGTTTTGGATTGTATATACACAACGATACGATGAGAGCTCTTGGACGTACTCAAGATATGTTCTCTGATACTGCTATACAATTAAAACCTGTCTTTGCTCAATGGGTACAAAATATTCACACGCTAGCTCCTGGAAATACTACTCCTAATGCGCTGTCTACGGCTAGTTACGCGTTTGGGGGAGACATAGTTGCAGTTGGAAATAAAGTAGCAATGATGCCAATATCCCTTGGCACAGCAGACTTCATGGTGCATCATATTCACGCCTTCACCATACATGTAACTGTTTTAATACTTCTTAAAGGAGTATTATTCTCAAGAAACTCAAGATTAATACCTGATAAAGCTAATTTAGGGTTCCGATTCCCTTGTGACGGACCTGGTAGAGGTGGCACGTGCCAAAGTTCAGCATGGGACTCTGTGTTCTTAGGTCTATTCTGGATGTACAATTGTATCTCTGTTGTTATTTTCCATTTTAGTTGGAAGATGCAATCGGATGTTTGGGGTACAACTGGAGCAGATGGCGCTGTTACCCATATTACCGGTGGAAATTTTGCTCAGAGTGCTATTACTATCAACGGTTGGTTACGAGACTTCTTATGGGCTCAAGCATCGCAAGTAATTCAATCTTACGGTTCTGCTCTATCTGCATATGGATTAATTTTCTTAGGAGCTCATTTTATCTGGGCGTTTAGCTTAATGTTCTTATTCAGTGGACGAGGTTATTGGCAAGAACTCATTGAGTCTGTTGTGTGGGCTCATAACAAGCTACATCTAGCTCCAGCAATTCAGCCAAGAGCATTGAGTATTACACAAGGGCGTGCCGTAGGTCTTGCACATTATCTTCTTGGAGGTATTGGGACAACTTGGGCATTCTTCTTAGCGCGAATTATTTCTGTAGGATAAGAGTAACTAGTATTTAAGGGAGAATTATGGTAACAAAATTTCCTAAATTTAGTCAGGCCCTTGCCCAAGATCCAGCGACTAGACGGATTTGGTATGGGTTGGCGACTGCACATGACTTTGAAAGTCACGATGGAATGACAGAAGAAAATCTTTATCAAAAGATTTTTGCTTCACATTTTGGACATCTGGCTATTATATTTTTATGGACATCCGGAAATCTTTTCCATGTCGCATGGCAAGGTAACTTCGAGCAATGGGTACTAAACCCGCTAAAAGTTAAACCTATTGCGCACGCTATTTGGGATCCTCACTTTGGTCAACCTGCCATTAAAGCCTTTACTAAAGGTGGAGTGTCTTACCCAGTTAACATAGCTACTTCTGGCGTATACCATTGGTGGTACACAATTGGGCTAAGAAATAATAATGATTTGTATGCAGGTTCAGTATTCTTGCTATTCTTGGCTGCGGTACTGTTATTTGCGGGATGGCTGCACTTACAACCAAAATTTAAGCCAGGATTATCTTGGTTCAAAAACAATGAATCTCGATTAAATCACCATTTGTCTGGATTGTTTGGCTTTAGCTCTCTAGCTTGGTCTGGTCATTTAATTCATGTTGCCATCCCAGAAGCAAGAGGTCAGCATGTCGGTTGGGATAACTTCACTAAAGTAGCCCCGCATCCTGCTGGTTTAACTCCATTCTTTACAGGAAATTGGAATGCGTATGCTACTTCTCCAGATAGTTCTAATCATATTTTTGGAACTAGCGAAGGGTCCGGTACTGCTATCTTGACTTTTTTAGGAGGATTCCATCCTCAGACTCAAGCACTTTGGCTTTCAGACATAGCGCACCACCATCTAGCAATTGGAGTAGTTTTTATATTCGCTGGCCACATGTATCGCACGAACTGGGGAATTGGTCATAGTCTAAAAGAAATTTTAGATGCACACAGACCACCAGGAGGAAGACTTGGAGCTGGTCATAAAGGATTGTTTGAGACACTTAGTAATTCATTACACTTCCAACTAGGATTGGCATTGGCGTCTCTTGGCGTTATCACATCTTTAGTTGCTCAACACATGTATGCACTACCATCTTATGCTTTCATAGCTAAAGATTATACTACTCAGGCTGCTTTATATACTCATCACCAGTACATAGCAGGATTCTTAATGGTAGGAGCATTTGCTCATGGCGCGATATTCTTTGTGCGAGATTACGATCCAGAACAAAATAAAAATAATGTGCTTGCAAGAATCCTAGAACATAAAGAAGCCATCATCTCTCATTTAAGTTGGGTTTCTTTATTCTTAGGATTCCACACTTTAGGTTTATACGTTCATAATGATGTCGTAGTAGCATTTGGTCAACCTGAAAAACAGATTTTAGTTGAACCAGTTTTTGCTCAATGGATTCAGGCATCTTCAGGGAAAGCCTTGTATGGATTTGATGTTTTGTTGTCTTCTACTGGAAGTTTAGCATCTAATGCAAGTAATAACATTTGGCTGCCAGGATGGTTAAGTGCAGTTAATGATGGTAAGAACTCTTTATTCCTACCAATAGGTCCAGGAGATTTCTTAGTACACCATGCTATAGCACTAGCTTTGCACACAACAACATTGATTCTAGTAAAAGGCGCACTGGATGCACGAGGATCTAAACTAATGCCTGATAAAAAAGATTTTGGTTATAGCTTCCCTTGTGATGGTCCTGGACGTGGTGGTACATGCGATATCTCTGCTTGGGATGCATTCTACTTATCCATGTTCTGGATGTTAAATACTATAGGTTGGGTTACATTCTATTGGCACTGGAAACATGTGACAATTTGGCAAGGAAACCCAGGTCAGTTCAATGAGTCTTCGACTTATATTATGGGTTGGTTGAGAGATTATTTGTGGTTAAATTCATCTCCACTTATCAATGGTTATAACCCGTATGGCATGAATAGTTTATCTGTTTGGTCCTGGATGTTCCTTTTCGGACACTTGATCTGGGCAACTGGATTTATGTTCTTAATTTCTTGGAGAGGTTACTGGCAAGAACTTATTGAAACACTTGCTTGGGCTCATGAAAGAACTCCACTGGCGAATCTTGTTCGATGGAAAGATAAACCTGTTGCATTATCCATTGTTCAAGCTAGACTGGTAGGACTAATACATTTTACAGTTGGGTACATATTTACTTATGCTGCATTCGTAATAGCATCTACTACTGGTAAGTTTGGTTAAAGAGTATTTTTGATTAAATTAAAGCTATCCATTTTATGGATAGCTTTATAAATTTTTATTTTTTATTTAAATTGAAGGGATAAATAAGTCTTATCTGGTAGACTATTAAATCATTAATAAAATATTAAGCGGTTAAATTTATGGCAAAAAAGAATATGATAGAACGTGAAAAAAAACGTCAAAACCTTGTACTTAAATATAGTAAAAAAAGAACAGAAATTAAAGAATCTATAAAAAACTCTGTGTCTTTTCAAGAAAAACTTGCACTTTATGGTAAATTTCAATTACTACCAAGAAATTCATTTCCATCAAGACTAAGAAACAGATGTTGGATGACTGGCAGAAGTCGTGGATATTATAGAAGTTTTGGAATCTCTCGTCATGTTTTGAGAGAAATGGCGCACAATTGTCTTTTACCAGGTGTTACTAAATCTAGCTGGTAATGATAAACTGTTCTAATAATTACATTGTAATACAATGTAATTATTAGAAGAAATTTTTATACTAAACTAATCAAATATAACTTGTAGACTTTGCATTTTTTGGAAGATCTGAGAACTTATCTATAGCAAGGTTATTTTCTAATTTTACCTCGTTACATAAAGACTTAAACATTCTTTTGCACAACTTTCTGAGGGGGGGTATTTAAATTAAATAATCAGCTTTAGAATAACTGCACAATGAAAAATATTAAAAAGTCTTGGATAGGTTTTCTTAAGTCTTAATCTATTTATAAGAATAAATGCGCAATAAAAATTTTTTTATTTTAAAGTAATTTGACATGTTAAATCTAATGACAGAGCATTTTTTTATACTTCTAGTGAAGTGTGCAGCAATAGAATGATGCAGACACCTACTAGATAAAATGCTGTTTAAGTTTTGTTTTAGCGTAGTTCTACTCCTAGAAATGATAGGTACATCTCAATTTCAGTGATTCTTTTTTTATTCGTTCCAGGACTTATGAATATAAGCAGCCTAGAGAAATTATGTCAAGACCAATTGGATCAGATACTAAAACTAGACCAAAACTACCGTATTGTATTTTTCATAACTATACGAATAACGAATTGTTTCCTTACAACCCGAATTGATTACCTCTTCGATATTGAAGATAGGCAGCTACGAATAAACCCGCCAATGTTACAGGTATTAATCCTAAGACAATTCCAAATAATAAAGGTTCTATCATGTTATTATTCCTGATAATGAGTGTTTTATTAATTAAAAAAGGTTCCCAATAATATGAACCCCATGGTTTCTATTATACATTAGATACAATAGCAGGAGAAAAAGTTGGGATATTTTGTATAAAAAATACCCCAACTTTTCTCAATTATCTAAATCCAACTGCAGCTTGCCAAACAAATGCTAATAAAAGAAAGAATACAGGTATAACTGGAGCCACATCAATAATTGGTTTGAAGATTGCGTAAGCTTCTGGTAGCTTAGCTAATAATAAAGTTTCTGCCATATCTTAAATAACCTCTTTACTGAAGAAATGTAATTTGTAAAGGCTGAATAAAAAACTAAATACTAGACTTAATTTTTTATTCATCTATTATATAGTTTACAATATAGCTTAATTTAAACGTAATTAACTATTCAGAATAGTTTTTAAAATTTATTTACTCGGGCATACAGTTATATATTTTTATTTCTTGTATTTTATTTATGAAATAATCGTCACAAATAGAAACGAATAGTATAACATGTATTGGAATGATCTCTTTTCCTCTAGATATCTAGATTTAGAATTGAGGAATAAAGATTTCTTTGAAATGTGAATATTATTTCCGAGGAAAAAGAATATGGTAGTTATTTTGCAGTTACTTGTTAGTATTTTAATACTATTATCTTTCGCGCTTGTAGTGGGAGTTCCTGTTATCTTAGTATCTCCTGGTGAATGGGAAAAATCTAAAGGAGTTGTTTACACAGGTGCGGGGCTATGGTTTAGTCTTGTTATTATAACAGCAGCTTTCAATTCATTTATCATCTAGATATGATAAATAATCATCCCTAAGTATTTAGGGATGATTATTTCATAGATACATTGACAAACAAGTTTCTTAGATTTAATATGAAAACATGTTAATGATATGCGGGTGTAGCTCAGTGGTAGAGCGCAACCTTGCCAAGGTTGATGTCGCGCGTTCGAATCGCGTCACCCGCTATTCAATTTTACCTTAGTTTGAAATTCGGAGCTTAAGCAAATAAAAATAAAAAGGAGAGAGTGGGATTCGAACCCACGGAGACTGTAAAGTCTCTTCTGATTTCAAATCAGACGCATTAGACCAACTCTGCCACCTCTCCAATGTAGCTGCCCAATAAAATTAATTAGGCAGCACCAAATTTAATTTATGGATTTACTTGTAAATTTAACTTGAGCTGGGTTAAGATTTTTTCCTATCGAGTGAGACACATTTCCTACACCGACACGTCCTACATTAACTTTTTCTGGGAATACTCCATCTTTAGGATGTAAATATTGAACTTCTCCACTAGGAAATATTCTATAAATTTTATAATCTGTAATCTTAAAACTTGTTTTAACTTGCGTTGCAAGAGCTAAACATTGCTCTTTTCTAGCCAAGTAAAGAAGATTTTCTCCTTTTCTCATGATAGCTGCTCCACCAGTTGGCATTTCAAAAACTTGCTCTTTTGGACTTGTCCAAGTAATTGCATATTTTTCTTCAATCTCTGCAGCTCGTAACCAGCCACCTGTGCTTCCTTCAAACGTAGGAGATGGTATTTGTAAATTTAATGTTTCACTCATGTATTGTAGTATATAATTATTAAGTTATAAAATAATTATAGCATCATTGTGAGATTTTACTATAGAAATAAAAATTAATAGCGGAGAGTGGATTTGAACCACTGACCTTCGGGTTATGAGCCCGACGAGCTACCAGACTGCTCTACCCCGCGTTTTACACTAAAATATCATATCATAAATTATTTTTATAGATAGATCTTACATCTTAATCTTGAAATTTATAAAAAAACTTCCAAATACCATTAGAAAATTTAGTGCTAAGGTTAACCTTAATCTCGTTACTATTGGTAAAACTTCATAGCTTCCTACCAACCGATCTTGCATCAAAATCTCATTGGTTTTGATCCAAGTTTGACCGTCGTACCAACCTGATTCTTCGTAATTTACTGAAGCATTCATCAAGCGATTATAAATATATTCCCAAGCTAAGTAGAATCGTAAGACAAAAAGCGTGAGTATGACAAAGGAACTGGAAATAATCCACAAGAGAAGTTCAAAAATATTGTGTTTCCAGTCATGTGTGTTACTGATGAAAATCGTAACTACAGATATAATGTATATCAAGAGGATGATTAAAGTTTTAAAAAATATTTGTGGAGTTTCGATAGTCCATCTAAAACCAAAAGAATTTTTTAATTCGTTGTATTCGTTAAGAGGTCGTTGGTTTTTTGGTACTGGGCATTGAATTACCATAACTTATACACTGCTTGAAGACGAAATATAGATAGTTAATGTGAAGAAAAGACATGTTAAAATCCAAGTGATCTTGGTAATATTTTCTTCTCCAGCGCGTGTACTTCCAAAAATTTGATTTTGTCCACTGATCCCTTGTGATTTCGGATTATGAAGGATTATAAAAAAGATTAAGCACAATGAACATAAAACCCAAATTGTATGTAACATAAGTCATTATTAAAAAATTGCTAGAAAGAGTTTTTAATAAAAACTCTTTCTTGTAATACCATAACTCTTCTTGAAAGTACTATTCTCCTTGTAATTTCAGTAACGCAAATCCTAAAGCCAATCCGATTAGAGTAATGATGAAACTAATAGAACCGGCTGTAATTATTTCATTTCCCATAAAATACTCCTGTGCAGTGTATATATTAATTTATAGTTTAGAAACCGTTTCTACCCCAAACTACTAACGCTAATGAAAAGGTAAACATTACCATTAAAGAAGACCAGCCTAAGCTTATTATATCCATAAAAAGTATGTGTAGATAGTTATTATTTTTGTGTTAATTTTACTAGAGCTTGCATCTAGTACATAGATAGGTTGGGCTAGTCCCCATACATATCCCGTTTCTGACGGTCTATTTTCTAGATATTTACTACGAGGCATTTTTTGGATACCTTTTTAGACGGATACTTAATAAACTCTCTGGAGTTTTAATTTTTTAGGTATGGTAAAGTCAAAGTAGTATTTTTATGCGTTCCATCTATAGAATTCTTAATTTTTATGTGGTTTCATCTTACTTAGAATACAGTTGTGGTAAATCCTTATCACCGCAAAAATAATCTAGAGTCTATGTTTTTGTTAGATTAAGAAATCTTTTAGAGCTTACTTCATATCAGAGAGTTTTTATTAGTGCCAGTATAATGTATGATTCTATAGTCCAGTTCTGGGTATGTTAGATTCCCCCTCCTCTTTTATAAAACCGAAACATCTACTACTTGATTTTTACTTTTAAATTTAGAAAACATAACTTGCATCTGCATCATAATAACAATCAAGACAATTTTAGTACACTTATGATGTATGCAGTAACCAGACTGTAGCCTAATACAACATTATACTACAATAAGTATCTTTCTATTGAGTACAGTAGATCAATTTCTATTTATTGATTCATATGGAATTTTATGTATGTGATATTGAATTATAATTAATGAATCTTACACTGCACTACAAATTTCAAAAAATATCAATATTCATTTCATTTTGTTACATAAGTTATCTTAAACGATTATCCTGTAATTAAAGATTTTGCAAATAAAATTATTTAGGTACTAATCCACATGACAAATAATCTAGCAACTCAATTAAGAGAAGGAACAAGTAAGTCCCATAGTATGGCTGAGAACGTGAGCTTTGTAAAGTCATTTTTAGGGGGGGTGATTGACAAGGAATCATATCGTAAATTGGTGTCAAATCTTTACTTTGTATACTCTGCTATGGAAGAAGAGATGGAAAAGAATAAAGAAAATATTTATATTAAACCTATCTATTTTGCAGAACTGAATCGACGAAAAAATTTAGAACTAGATTTAGAGCATTATTATGGTCCGAATTGGAAATCTCTAATTCGAATTTCGGAAGCTACAGCATCATATGTAGAAAGAATAAAAACTATTTCTTTGGAAAGGCCTGAGTTATTAGTAGCACATGCTTACACAAGATACTTAGGAGATTTGTCTGGTGGTCAACTCTTAAAAAAGATTGCCCAAAGAGCAATGAATTTATCAGATGGCAAAGGGTTAGCTTTTTATGAGTTCGATCAGGTTGCGGATGAACAGGAATTCAAACAAAATTATAAAAAAGCTCTAGATTCTTTACCTTTAGATTCTAATTTATCAGAAATTATAGTAGCTGAAGCAAACGTTTCATTTACTATGAATATGAAAATGTTCCAAGAACTAGAAACTAGCTTTGCTAGAATAATAATCAAATTAATTACTAATTGGTTGAATTCAGTAATGCAACCACTAAGTACTACGAAATAGAACTTTGATTTGTAAAAGATGTAAAAAATCTCAAAAAGTTGCATTTACATCTTTTTTTATTAGCTATAATATAGACATTAATTTTGTAAACATAAATAACCATATGGGGAAACTAAAAACTCGACATTCCGCAAAGAAACGATTTCGTAAGACAGTCACTGGGCTTTTTATTAGACGTAGAGCGTTTAAAGGTCACTTATTAGAAAAAAAATCTAGTAAACGTAAAAGAGCTCTTTCCAATCATATGACGGTATCTTTTGGAGATTCTATAGCTCTACGCAGCATGCTCCCTTATCTTTAGATAAATTAAATACACTATAAAATTCTAATTAAGAATAAAAAATGGTAAGAGTAAAAAGAGGTAACGTTGCCCGTAATAGACGAAATAAAATTTTAAAAATTGCTAAAGGTTTTCGTGGAACTCACTCAAAACTTTTCAGAATGGCAAACCAGCAAGTAATGAAAGCTCTTCGTTATTCATATGTTGGTAGGAAAAGAAGAAAACGTGAGTTTCGAAGTTTATGGATTGTGAGAATTAACGCTGCTGCCAGGGAGGATGGTTTAAATTACAGTTCGTTTATGAGTAGCTTGAAAAGATCTAATATAGCTTTAAATAGAAAAATAATTGCACAAATAGCAATCTCAGATCTAAATTGCTTTAAAGAATTAATTCAATCTACAAAATAGTTTTTCCACGGGACAACCACGGATTTATCAAAAAGCTGCATGTGTAATAATGTCTATTACACATGCTTTTCATTAGAAATTCATTTCTGCTAATTGTACTTTTTCAAATTGTTTTTTCTTAAGCACAAGTAATATTTGAGCTAATATAATAGTAAAGAAAAACGCAATCATTCCTTTTACTCTAGCTGGACTTTGTAATACAATTTCAGTCTCTGTCTGACCAAAACCTCCAACATTTGGATCTACAGTCAACGATTGATCTGCAGCAACTAATTGTCCTTCTTTAACAACAAGATCTGGACCTGCCGGTACAGATACAGTTATGACATCTCCACGTTTAGATTTTATAGATAAATTGTAACCACCTGCAGTTATTTTTTCTATCTTAACTAGTTGACCTTCTGCTGGTGATGTATATAGAGTATTGTTAGTTTTAGTACCTGTTGGGTTAACCTGACCCCTACCGCGATTGGCTCCAACATAAATAGGGTATTTTATGAAATGAACATTTTTATTTTCTGCTGGATTAGGCGATAGCACAGGAAAAACGATTTTTTGGTGCTTGTCACCAGGAATAGGACCTACAACTAAAATATTTGGTTTCGATGCACTATATGTAGAAATAGTAACACCTTTAGTTTCTTCTTTTAGTTCCTCTGATAGTCTATCTTTTGGAGCTAATACAAATCCTTCAGGTAAGATTAGAACAGCACCTACGTTTAGTGAACCTCTTGTGCCATCTCCTGTTACTTGTTTAACAGATAAATCGTAAGGAATTTCTACTTCTGCAGAGAAAACTGTATCAGGAAGAACACCTTGTGGAACTTCGATTTCGACAGGTTTTTGAGCTAAGTGGCAGTTTGCGCATACAATTCTTCCTGTAGCCTCACGAGGATTTTCATATGCCTGTTGTGCGAAAATTGGAAATGCACTAGAGAAACTAGGCATAAACACAGTAGATACTAAAGATAGACTTAAAATGCCTTGTGTCAAACTTTTAGTTAAATTTAATAAATAATTATATTTCATTAGTCTCCGAACTGTTTAAATAGATAATTGGAAGTTTCTGACGAATACATATATGACAGTGTATTCTCTCTAAGAAAGTGAGTAAAAAAGCTTTTTGCCTAATGAATTAGTACTTGCTTTTTTTTTTATAAGTTAATTCTATGCTAAGACCATAGTTGGTTTGGTCTTGAGCTTTTTACCAAAAACATTAACTTTAATATTTTAACTTAAAAATCGATGTTATAATCAACATTTCTTCTACTTTTTTCTATTAAAACTACAATCCCTGCACCTAAAAAGTACAGAACTACTACTATTGAAGACATTAAAATTTGAGTTAATGGGTCTACAGAAGGAGTTAAAATTGCCCCAATTATAGTAGATCCAAGGATCACATAACGCCAAATAGATATCATAGTTTCACCAGAAATTATGCGTAGTAGCCCTAACATTATTTGGATTACAGGTAATTGGAAAGCTAAGCCGGTGCTGAATAGCAGGACTAGAATGAATTCAAAATATTGCTCGAAAGACCAAAATGGTTCGACAACTTCGGATCCATAATTTATGAAAAAATTTAAAGCTGCTGGTACCAAGATTGAATAACCAAACATTAAACCAAATAAAAATAATGTTACTGCGCCAAGAATTATGGGTAAAATAGTTTTACGTTCGTTCTTTGTCATTCCCGGCAAAACAAATAAAATAATTTGATAAATCAAAAATGGACTGCTTATTAGTAGACCAGTGTAGGCAGCAACCTTTATTGATGCAAAGAAATACTCCCCGGGAGCAAACTGCAAAAATTTTATACCCAGAGCAGGTTCTTGTAAAATTTTTACAATACTTTTTACACTGAAGACACATACAATAATTGAGGTTAATAATAGACTTACCGACCAAAATGCACGTTGCCTTAATTCTTCTAGGTGATCAGAAAGAGACATCTCTGCGTCATTTTGCTTAATATCCAGACTGTATGGGATTAGTGACTTTTGTTTTCCTACTATCATCATAATAAATTTAAATTATTTTAAAGTACTTTTAATTTAAGCTTCTTATGTCTCCTAAATAAATACAGGTATATAAACTTATATACCTGTACGTATGTTACAGACTGGATGCCTGTACCCTAGCTCTAGCTTTTCGTAAATTTTGAGTCGCTTCGATTTTCTCTTTACTAGTTTGAGCCTCGTTAAAACGAGTTGTCATAAGTTCTAATTCTTTTTGGGCTTCATCTTTGTTAATTTTTGATCCCTCTTCGGCACCATTGACCAAAATCGTCAACTCATCATTCTCAACTTCAGCAAACCCTCCCATCAGAACCACAGGAATCCAATCCTTGTCAACTCTAACTCTCATAACTCCTATGTCCAATGCAGTTAAAAGAGGAGCATGCCCTTTTAGAATACCTAACTGCCCAGTGCTGCTTGGCAAAATTACTTCCTCTGCATTAGAGTCCCAAACGTTTCTGTCCGGCGCTATTATGTTAACATGTAAAGACATTTTTACTTACCTTATCCTTTTAAGCTTTTTGCTTTATTAATAGCTTCGTCAATATTACCAACTAAATAGAATGATTGTTCTGGTAATTCATCTAACTCGCCATTCAAAATCATATTAAAACCTTTAATACTATCAGCTAAAGAAACATATTTACCAGGAGATCCTGTGAAGACTTCAGCAACGAAGAATGGTTGAGATAGGAAGCGTTCTATTTTTCTAGCTCTTGCTACAGTTTGTCTGTCTTCTTCAGATAGTTCATCTAAACCTAAAATGGCAATAATATCTTGAAGCTCTTTATATCTTTGTAATGTTTGTTTAACTGCTTGAGCTGTTGAATAATGTAGCTTCCCTACAATCTCAATTTGAAGCATTGTAGATGTAGAATCTAGAGGGTCTACAGCAGGATAAATGCCTTTTGCCGCAAGGTTTCTAGACAATACTGTAGTTGCATCAAGGTGAGAGAAAGTTGTCGCCGGTGCAGGGTCTGTTAAGTCGTCCGCAGGTACATACACAGCTTGAATTGATGTAATAGAACCTTCTGTTGTAGAAGTAATTCTTTCTTGTAAAGCTCCCATTTCAGTTGCTAGAGTAGGTTGATACCCAACTGCAGAAGGCATACGTCCAAGTAAAGCTGATACTTCAGAACCTGCTTGTACAAATCTAAAAATGTTATCAATAAATAGTAGAACATCTTGTTTATTTACATCACGAAAATATTCAGCCATCGTTAGAGCTGTAAGACCAACTCTCATGCGAGCTCCAGGTGGTTCATTCATTTGACCATAAACGAGAGCTACTTTAGACTCTCCTAAGTTTTCTTCATTAATAACTTTGGATTCTTTCATCTCCATGTAAAGGTCATTACCTTCTCGAGTTCTTTCTCCAACACCGCCAAATACGGAGACACCTCCGTGTGCTTTGGCAATATTATTGATAAGTTCCATAATCAGAACAGTTTTACCCACGCCAGCACCACCAAATAGACCAATTTTCCCGCCTCTTCTATAAGGTGCTAATAAGTCAACTACCTTAATCCCAGTTTCAAAAATTGACGGCTTTGTTTCTAACTCTGTAAAGGCTGGAGAAGATCTATGGATAGGTAAAGTTTTCTCAATTTTTAAGTCACCCATATTGTCTACTGCTTCACCCAGTACGTTGAAAATTCGACCTAAGGTTACTTTTCCAACGGGAACACTTATAGGATTTTGGGTATCCACTACTTCCATGCGTCTTGTTAAACCATCTGTGGATGTCATGGAAACAGCTCTAACTCTATTATTACCAAGAAGTTGTTGAACTTCAAATGTCACAGCAGAAGTACCTTCTCCTACAACTATTGCATTATAAATTTTTGGCAATTTTCCACTAGGAAATTCTACGTCCACCACAGGTCCGATGATTTGAGTTATATAACCAGTATTTGTTGCAGTTTTAACCATATTACTTTTAAGTTTTTCTGTAAGATTCGACAATAATCGTTTCGTAATAAATTCTATATGTTTATTATCATATAATAGTTCTAGTAAGAAATGGTTATGCAATTATTTGTATGACAAATTCATAAATAAAAAATTTCTATACCAAACTCATAAAGAGTTCAGGTAAAATTCTAATTTTTCTTTTAAAACTATTCTTTGCTTGAATCACTTAAAATCACATCTCCAGTTAGTATAAGTTATCCGATGACATTCGTCCAGTAGTTTTAAGCCAGTTTTGGGCCTCTATGTAATTGTTAGGAGCTAATCTTATTGCTTGCTTCCAATATTCAGCTGCTTTATCAAACATAGTTCTAGCAGTTTCAAGATCTTTCTTTTCAGAAGCTTTTACTCCTTGATAATGATAAATAACAGCAATATTATTTATAGCTGGCGGGAGCCTTGAATTTAAATCTAATGCTTGATGATAATATTCAAGTGCTTTCACGTACTCACCATTGCTTGCATAAATTAGACCAATATTATATAGAATGTAACTTCGATCATATGGGTCTTCTTCTAATCGTAAAGCTTCATAGTAGTTTTCTAGAGCTTCCGCATACTCACCCTCAGATTGAGCAGACATACCGTCTCTATAATATGAAAAAGCTTCTTTTTCTTGTTTACTAGCTGGTAAAATTTTAAGAACAATATCTGCTAACACAGTGAAGGTTTTGTCAATAAAGTTATCATTCTTTTGAAATCTAGGCATTGTAGTTACTGTATTTATGGTTATTATGTGAAATTTTTATACCTCAATGTTACTTTTTTTTTATCAAAACGTATGTGATTTCTCATAAATTTCTATACTAGAGATAAATTTCTTTTGTATAATTAAGAAACTACGAATGGAACTCCTAATGCATAGGCTGTACCTAAAAGAATTCACTATAATTTTATAAACCTAAAATTTTAAGTAATTAAAAACTTTTGTGTGCATTAGACTTCGCTGCCAACATTTTATACTTAGGAGAAAAATTTTGATTAACACTGGTCAACTTACTTTGGACGTAACTAATAGTTATAAAAGATCTCTACAATACTTTTTATCCAAAGCTCAATCTAATTCCAAAATCATATCAGAAGATATTTTGCAATTGAGCTCACCACTTTTGATAGTGACACTGCAACCTAGAAATACATCTCTGTTATTATCTTCTCTACAAACCGATGTTGATTCAGGGATATTAAACTTGAGTTTAAAACCTTCATTAAAAATAGATAAAAAAATCAAGAAAAATGATAAAGATGATGATAGAGATATCGATCGTACTGGAGTAAAACTCAAATTAAAAAAGAAAACACGATCAAAAATCAGCTTTGACGAAGACTATGATTCTGTAAGTGATTTATTTGAAAAAGTTGAGCTTCCACAGGATGCTTCTTTACTGCCACTGGCTAGGCCAGCTAAACCACTTATCTCTGGAGTAACTCCAGTGTCTTTCACAATCAAACAAAAAAGCCAGTTAAACTCCACTCCGAAAAAAAAGAAAAGTAGTCTATCTTCTCAGAAAAAAAATTCTGACTCTACGATCTTAGAAAAACCTACTAAAATCACATTAACCCAGCCTAAAACTGTGCAAGAATTGGCTGATATATTTCTAGTTTCTAACACCGAGATCATTAAATCTCTTTTTTTGAGGGGAATTTCTGTTACAGTTAACCAAATGATTGATCTTTTAACTGCTAAAACACTTGGTCAGGAATTCGGGATAGAAGTTGATTTAACTTCCGATGAAAATTCTACCGACAAGAAACGTTTAGAAGCTCCTAAATCAACTTCCAAAACTCTACTACCTCGACCTCCTATTGTTACAATAATGGGCCATGTGGATCATGGTAAGACGACTCTATTAGATAAGATTAGAAAAACTCAAATAGCAAAAAAGGAGGCTGGTGGAATAACCCAAAAAATTGGTGCATATGAAGTATCTGTATCCTATAAAGGTGAAGATCGAAAGGTGGTTTTCTTGGATACTCCGGGTCATGCAGCATTTTCAGGTATGAGGTCGCGCGGAGTATCTGTCACAGATATCGCAGTATTAGTTGTTGCGGCTGATGATGGAGTAAAACCACAAACTCTAGAAGCCATAAAGCATTTACAATCTGCAAAAGTTCCTATAATAGTCGCAGTGAATAAAATAGACAAACAAGATGCCAATGTTGACTCTATTAAAGAAGAACTAACTAGGTATAATTTAGTCTCAGAAGATTGGGGTGGAGATACTTTGATGGTACCTATAAGTGCAATGCAAGGTACAAACATCGAGACACTCTTGGAAATGATTTTGCTTCTTTCAGATATGCTAGAATTAAAAGCTGACCCAAGTAAATTATCTGAGGGGACAATTATAGAATCCAATTTGGATAGAACGAGAGGAGCTGTTGCGTCTATTTTAATTCAAAATGGGACTCTTCATGTTGGAGATATTTTATCCATAAGTGGAACAACCGCCAAAATAAGAGGAATGGTAAATTCTCTGGGAGAAGTTATCAAGGAAGCTGGGCCATCTTCTCCAGTGCTTGTATGGGGATTAGTAAAAGTACCGTCTGTAGGAGATTGTTTTACAGCATTCAAGGATGAGAAAGACGCCAAGATTTTCGCAGCTTTAAATGACGAGTCTACTAAACCGAGCTTTATGTCATCTCAACAGGTTTCGGACAACTATAATGTTTCGAACTCTGAGAGTACACCGAAAATTAATTTAATTATAAAAACAGATACGCAAGGGTCTGCAGAAGCCATCACTTCAACTCTAAATAGAATTAATAATTCAAAAATTCAGATACGTGTACTATATTCTTGTGCTGGTGAGATAACAGAGACAGACGTAGAATTTGCATCTACAAGTTCAGCTAATCTTATTGGATTTAATACAGCATTGGCAAGTGGTGCAGAGAAAGCTGCCAAAAATATGGGCATAGTCATTAAACACTTTGATGTAATTTACGATTTATTTGATTTCGTTCAATCTATGATGGAATCTCTTATTGGGCCACAGTATGAAGAAAAATTTATCGGATTAGCTGTTATAAAAACTGTATTTCCTTTAGCGAAAAGTTTTGTGGCTGGTTCTGTAGTTATGGAAGGAAAAATTACAAAGTCATCTTTCGTGCACGTTTTAAGAAGTGATGAGACCATCCACAAAGGCTTCATTGAATCTTTAAAACGAATAAAAGAGAGCGTTTCTGAAGTTAGTGTTGGTTCAGAATGTGGCATTTTTCTTAGTGAATTTGACTCTTGGAAAACAGGTGATATTTTAAAAGCTTTTGATCTAATACCTAAAAAGCAAAATACATTCTAAAATTTTTTATGCAACTAGATACATATTCTATTTTAGAATGCACTTAGATTAAATATCTCTACTGATGAACGGTAAAAGAGCCAAAATTCTGGCTTTTTTTACAGCTTTTGTTAGCCTAGTTTGCTGTTTTGTTGTTAAACCTGTTACTCTACGTGGCAGGATTTTTCCTTGCTCAGTTAAAAACTTACTTAATAATTCTACATCTTTATAATCTATTACGTCAGTTGTTTTTAGTGGAGAAAGTTTGCGTCTATAAATTGCCATAATTTTATTTGTTATTTGATTTCTTTAAAAACTTCATGTTTTTGTGACAGAGGACAGTATTTTTTTATCTCTAACCTATTTGGTGTATTCCGTCTATTTTTTGTTGTTGTATATCTATAAACTCCTGCAGAAGTTTTAGACTCAAGAGTAATAACTATTCTAGCACCTTTGCTCTTTGCCATATTTTTTCTATAGTATATTTTTTTATTTACCTAAACCTCAAAGATCTTTTTTATTGTAATTCAATTTCTTAGATTAAAGATACCAATTCTTTAGATTTTAGGATTCTGAAATCTTAGATTTTCTTACACTTAAGATCATTCTTATCGCAGTAAAATCTTAACTAGAGTCGAGAAACTTTAACTCGATTTAAAAACTTTTATCTAAGTGACGTTAATCATTAACAAAAAATTTTAATAGGAATATTGTTCTATGCTATAATCCTTATCGAAATAAATAATTTTTAGAGAAACGAAAAATTTAATTTTAATAAATGAAATTTAGGAGAAGTAGTGGCCAATACAAAATCCGCTTGTAAACGTATAGAAGTTGCAGAAAGAAACAGATTAAGAAATAAAGCTTATAAGTCAACCGTTAAAACATTGCTGAAGAAAACTCTTATCTCAATCACTACTCTGAATCAGAGTAATATAAATTCAGTTAGAGACTTAATTTCATTAAGCTACAGCAAAATAGATAAAGCTATACAAAAAGGAATTATCCATTCCAATAATGGGAACTCAAAAAAAGCGTCTTTATATAAAGCTTTTAAAAAATGTGAAAAGGCTTTACAATTCTAGTCTTTCATATTTTATAACCATACAAACAGTAAGTCGGTGATTTTTTACTGACTTTTCTAATTTTTAATCCTACCATTATTTCATCTTTAGAGTTAAAATTTTATATTCGTAAAACCTCTATACCATTACTAGAGTATTTATAATTTATTCTCAATTTTTAAACAAAATATTATTTAGGAGAGAAGACTCTTATGGCTAGCACTAAACTTTCTACTTTTATCTTGCCTGATTTAGTAGAAATTCAACGTGCAAGTTTCTGCTGGTTTTTGGAAGAAGGACTTGCTGAGGAAATAAAAAGTTTTTCGCCGATCACAGATTATACAGGAAATTTAGAGTTACATTTTTTTGGAGACCAGTATAAATTAAAGTCTCCTAGATATAGTGTTCAAGAGTCAAAGCGTCGTGATTCAACATATTCAGTTCAAGTCTATGTACCTGCGCGTTTAATTAACAAGGATACTGGAGTAATTAAAGAACAAGAAGTTTTTGTTGGTGATTTACCTTTAATGACTGATCGGGGAACTTTTGTCATAAATGGAGCGGAAAGAGTTATTGTTAATCAAATCGTTAGAAGTCCTGGTATTTATTACAAATCTGAAACAGATAAACAAGGGAGAAGAACTTATAGTGGGAGTTTAATCTCTAATAGAGGAGCTTGGGTTAAATTTGAAACCGATAGAAATGATTTAATATGGGTAAGGGTGGACAAGACAAGAAAAATACCCGCACATGTATTCCTAAAGGCTATGGGACTTAGTGATAATGATATTTATAACGGTTTAAGACATCCAGAGTATCTAAAGAAAACATTTAGAGTGGAGGGAAATTATACAACTGAGGAAGCTCTTATACAAATGTATGCAAAGCTTCGACCTGGAGAACCATCAACGGTAAACGGTGGACAACAGATACTTTACTCAAGATTTTTTGATCCTAAACGATATGACCTAGGAAAAGTCGGTCGTTATAAATTAAATAAAAAACTAAGTTTAAGTATCCCGGAAAATATTCGGGTTCTTACACCGCAAGATACTCTTGCAGCTATAGACTATTTGATAAACTTAAAGTTTGATATTGGGGAAACTGATGATATAGATCATTTAGGCAATCGTAGAGTTCGTTCTGTCGGCGAATTACTACAAAATCAAGTTCGAATTGGACTAAACAGATTAGAACGAATTATCAGAGAGAGGATGACAATTTGTGATATCAATTCTTTGACACCAAATACGTTAGTAAATCCGAAACCCATTATAGCTTCAATTAGAGAATTCTTTGGTTCAAGTCAACTTTCGCAATTCATGGATCAAACTAATCCACTAGCTGAGCTAACACATAAACGGCGTGTTAGTGCATTGGGCCCCGGTGGTTTAAGCCGAGATAGGGCTGGTTTCGCTGTTAGAGACATTCATCCAAGCCATTATGGTAGGATTTGCCCGATTGAGACACCCGAAGGACCTAACGCGGGGTTAATTGGTGTCTTAGCTACACATGCTAGGATCAATTCTTATGGATTTATAGAAACTCCATTCTACAAAGTCTTTGAGGGAAAAATAGTTTTAGACGCTACTCCAGCATACTTAACTGCAGATCAAGAAGATGATTTCCGAATTGCACCTGGAGATATTTCTGTGGATCCTGAAGGGTTTTTGCGAAAAGATATTATACCGGTCCGATATAGACAAGAATTTACAACAGCGTCTACAAATCAAGTAGATTATAAAGCTGTCTCTCCCATTCAAGTAATTTCAATTGCGACTTCATTAATACCATTCCTTGAACACGATGACGCCAACAGGGCTCTAATGGGTTCTAATATGCAGAGACAGGCTGTACCTCTACTTTATCCTGAAAGTCCACTTATAGGAACCGGGTTAGAAGCTCAGGCTGCACGAGACTCTGGTATGGTCACTGTCAGTGTCTCCAATGGAAAAGTTACTTACGTTTCCGCAGACAGAATCTGTGTAGTAGATGTAGATGGCAAAGAGATTCTATATTCCCTACAAAAGTATCAAAGATCTAATCAAGATACATGTATAAACCAAAGACCATTGGTTTGGTTAGGTGAAAATGTTATTTCTGGTCAAGTTATAGCTGATGGGGCTGCAACTGAAGGCGGGGAGTTAGCCTTGGGACAAAACATCTTAGTTGCATATCTACCTTGGGAAGGTTATAACTATGAGGATGCTTTTTTAATTAGTGAAAGACTCGTTTACAATGATGTCTACACATCTGTTCATATAGAGAAGTACGAAATAGAAGCAAGACAAACTAAGCTTGGTTCAGAAGAGATTACGCGTGAAATTCCAAACGTAAGTGATTATTCTTTAAGAAAACTGGATAGTAATGGGATTATCTTGATAGGTTCATGGGTAGAATCTGGCGATATTCTAATTGGAAAAGTCACCCCGAAAGGAGAATCCGACCAACCTCCTGAGGGCAAATTACTTCGTGCAATTTTTGGAGAAAAAACTAGAGACGTTAGAGATAGTTCATTAAGAGTTCCGAATGGAGGTAGAGGTCGCATCTTGGATGTGCGAATTTTTACAAGGGAAAAAGGAGATGAATTACCTACGGGAGCGAATATTGTTATTCGTGTGTATGTTGCACAGAGTAGGAAAATTCAGGTTGGAGATAAGATGGCAGGCAGACATGGAAACAAAGGAATTATCTCTAAAATTCTACCTCGTCAAGACATGCCCTACTTACCCGATGGTACTCCTGTAGATATTGTTTTAAATCCATTAGGGGTTCCTTCTCGAATGAATGTTGGACAAATATTTGAATGCTTGCTTGGTTTAGCTGCAGAAACTTTAAATAGAAGGTTTAAAATCATTCCTTTTGACGAAATGTATGGGGCTGAAGCTTCACGGATTTTAGTTAATGATGCATTGATGAAAGCCAAAATATCCACTAATAAAGACTGGTTATTCGATCTTCGTCATCCTGGAAAAATGAGTATTTTTGATGGTAGAACAGGTGAAAAATTTGATAATCCCGTGACAGTAGGCATTTCATACATGCTAAAATTAGTCCATTTAGTAGATGATAAAATTCACGCTAGATCTACAGGACCGTATTCCCTAGTAACCCAGCAACCTTTAGGGGGCAAAGCTCAACATGGTGGGCAACGGCTAGGAGAAATGGAAGTCTGGGCTCTTGAGGCTTTTGGTGCTTCTTATACTTTACAAGAACTTTTAACAGTGAAATCAGACGACATGCAAGGAAGAAATGAAACATTAAATGCAATTGTTAAAGGAAAACCTATTCCTCGACCGGGAACTCCAGAATCTTTTAAAGTTCTTATGCGTGAACTACAATCTTTAGGTCTAGATATAGGAGCATATAAAATTGAAAATTTACCTGACGGACAGACTCGTGGTATAGAGGTCGATTTGATGTCGAATTCAACTATGCGACGAAATAACTCTCGTCCCGTTTACGAATCCATACTTCGTGATAACTTAGAAAATTCATTTCTGTAATTTTAAAGTAATACTATTACTACTAAAAATTATTATACAAAATATCTCTTATGCCAAAGTTAGAACAGTATTTTGACTATGTTAAAATTAACCTCGCCTCACCTGAAAGAATAAGAAAGTGGGGTGAGCGAATCCTACCTAATGGAGAAATTGTAGGAGAAGTGACAAAACCAGAGACTATAAATTATCGAACTCTAAAACCCGAGATGGACGGTTTATTCTGCGAGAGAATATTTGGACCTGTAAAAGATTGGGAATGTCATTGTGGAAAATATAAAAGAGTCAGATATAAAGGGATTATATGCGAACGTTGTGGAGTTGAGGTTGCTGAAGCTAGAGTCAGACGACACAGGATGGGCTATGTTGAATTGGCAGCACCTGTAACTCACGTCTGGTATTTAAAGGGATCTCCGAGTTATATTTCACTTTTGTTAGATATTTCTTTAAAAGATGTGGAGCAAATAGTTTATTTTAATTCGTATGTCGTAACTAGACCAGGGAATTGCCATAATCTTCATTATAAAAAACTACTTAGCGAAGATGAGTGGATAGAAATCGAAGATCAACTATATCAGGAAGATTCTGAATTATATGGGGTTGAAGTTGGTATTGGAGCAGAAGCAATACAAAAACTTTTAAAGGACATTGATCTAGAGGTTGAAGCAGAAAGTTTACGTGAGGAAGTATTGTCTACAAAAGGTACTAAAAAAGACAAAGCTATTAAAAGATTACGAGTTTTAGATAATTTTATTGCAACTAGATCCGATCCATCTTGGATGGTTTTGACAATACTTCCTATAATACCTCCCGATTTAAGACCAATGGTGCAATTAGATGGAGGAAGATTTGCAACATCGGATCTAAATGACCTTTATAGGCGAGTTATAAATAGAAATAATAGATTAAGAAGATTACAAGAGATTCTTGCCCCAGAGATTATTATTCGAAATGAAAAAAGAATGTTGCAAGAGTCCGTAGATGCATTAATTGACAATGGTAAAAGAGGACGAGTTGTTGTAGGTGCCAACAACAGACCTTTAAAATCCCTCTCGGACATCATTGAAGGAAAGCAGGGCAGATTTCGACAAAATTTACTTGGTAAAAGAGTTGATTACTCAGGTCGATCAGTAATTGTAGTTGGTCCACATTTACAGTTAAATCAGTGCGGACTTCCAAGAGAAATGGCTTTAGAGCTATTTCAACCATTTGTTATTCATAGATTGATACAACGAGGTGTAGTAAATAATATTAAAGCGGCAAAAAAGATAATTCAAAAAAACGATGTTTTAATATGGAACGTTTTAGAAGAAGTCATTCAAGGACATCCTGTTCTTTTAAACAGGGCACCTACTCTTCACAGATTGGGGATCCAAGCTTTTGAACCTCTTTTAGTAGAGGGTAGAGCAATTAAATTACACCCCCTAGTATGCCCAGCATTTAATGCCGATTTTGATGGTGACCAAATGGCTGTCCACATACCTCTTTCTCTAGAGGCACAAGCAGAAGCACGACTGCTAATGCTTGCTCCTTACAATTTTTTGTCTCCTGCAACTGGAGAACCTATCATTATGCCAAGCCAAGATATGGTGTTAGGCTGTTATTATTTAACTGCACATAACCCCTCTCAACAAACAAGTTATCCTCGTTATTTTTCTAGCATAGAAGATTGTTTAATGGCATACGAACAAAAAATAATACCACTTCATGCATATGTATGGGTTAGGTTTACTAATTACGTGGATGACGATTCTGAAATCATAGAGACGATAAATTACGACGCAACATATAAATTAGAGATATTCTCAAATAGAGTTATTCGAAAAGATACAACTAACGAAATCTTAGTTCAATATATTTTAACTACTCCTGGAAGAATACTTTTAAATAAAATTCTACAAGATTCTTTAACTTTTTCTAACTAAGTTTATACAAATTCTCATGAGCACAAAGATGAAAGAAAAATACCTGTTTCTACCACCTAAACCAAAATTCACTAATAGAATAATCGATAAGAAAGAGTTAAAAAAACTCATGGCTTGGGCTTTCAGTAATTATGGGACTGGTAGAGCTTCTTATATGGCAGACAGGCTAAAAGAATTAGGATTTCACTACGCTACAAAAGCTGGAATCTCTTTAAGTGTAGAAGACTTACGCGTTCCCCCAACTAAAAGAGAATTACTTTCTAAAACAAATGAAGAAATTAAATTTACCGAACAGAGATATGGACGAGGTGAAATCACTGCTGTTGAAAGATTCCAAAAAGTAATTGACACTTGGAACAATGCAAGTGAGTCTCTAAAAGATGAAGTGATTAAATATTTTAAAGATACTGATCCGCTTAATCCAGTGTATATAATGGCATTTTCTGGTGCCAGAGGAAACATCTCTCAAGTAAAACAACTGGTAGGAATGCGAGGACTAATGTCTGATCCACATGGGCAAATCATCGATTTACCAATAAAAAGTAATTTTAGAGAAGGTTTGACCGTAACAGAATATGTAATATCTTGCTATGGTGCTAGAAAAGGGTTAGTTGACACAGCTCTTAGAACGGCTGATTCTGGATATCTTACTAGGCGTCTTGTAGATGTAGCTCAAGACATCATCATTAGAGAGGTAGACTGTGGCACCAGCAGAGGAATTATTTTAAAAGACATGATGGATAAAAATAAAATCTTGATTGATTTAGAAAGCCGTCTCCTTGGAAGGGTTTTATTTGAAACTTTGTACATTCCTGATAGTTCTGACATACTAGCTCATATAAATCAAGATTTAGACTCTATTATTTCTAAACAAATTGCTCTTTCTGGGATAAAATCCGTAGTAGTTCGATCACCCTTAACTTGCGAATCATCTCGATCTGTTTGTCAATTTTGCTACGGATGGAGTCTAGCCCACGGCTCGCTAGTAGATCTAGGTGAGGCAGTAGGTATAATTGCCGCGCAATCTATTGGAGAACCGGGAACACAGTTAACTATGAGAACCTTTCATACTGGAGGAGTTTTCACTGGAGAATTGGCTGAACAAATTCGAGCACCCTTTAACGGAGTTTTAAGATTCCCCCAATCTATACGAGCTCGACCTACAAGAACACGACATGGTGAAGAAGCACTAATACTTGAAGAAAGTATAAAGGTAGATCTTTATAATTATGAAGCCAAAAAATCTAAGTTAGAATTAAAGCAAGGAACAATTTTATTTATAAGCGACAATACCGAATTCCAAATCAATCAAGTGATTGGAGAAATTAGTTCTCGGGGAAACTTAATAACTGAAAAGGTAACTAAAGATTTACCTACGGATATTTCAGGAGAAGTTTATTTCTCCGACCTTTTAGTTGAAGAGAAAATGGATAGACAAGGAAATATCACTCTAACAACTTCTCAAGGTGGTTTAATCTGGATTCTAGCTGGCGATGTTTATAATGTTCCAATGAACGCGGAGATATGTGTAGAGCCTGATCAGTTTGTAAAAATAAATGAGATTTTAGCAACAACGGAAATCATTAGTGATCACGGAGGTACAGTTCGTTTATGCGAATCTGTGCACGATGAAATTCAAATTATCACTGCTTCAACTTGTATTGAAAACTCGTTTATACGTATAGATAAAGAAACTACAAATCCTGAAAGTCCCTATTTTCTTGAGTTAGAGAATGGGAAAAAATTTATAATGCATTGCTCACCAGGGAATAAACTGACTCATTCTCAAACAATAGCAGAATTAATAGACGATTCTTATATTACATCTACAGGAGGTTTTATCAAGTACTCTAATCCTGAAGGATGTAAAATAACAAAGCATAAGCGGGGTTATGAGGTCGTTGAAGACTTAACACTGTACTGGATACCCGAAGAGACGCATGAAGTAAACAAAGACGCATCTTTACTGATGGTTAATGATGGTGATAGAGTAAAAGAAAATCAAGAACTTATCAAAGAACTTTTTAGTGTAAACTCTGGAATTGTCTCAATTAATGAGGACAATGGAATCGTTAAAGAAATTACGATTAAACCTGGCTACATACATGAAATCCCCGAAACACATACGTTCACGTTTGAGCCTAGAATTTTTTTTACAAACGAGGAAGTTTACAAAGGATTTAAAGTATCATCACTGTCTTTTATAGAATTGATAGAACGTGAGTCTTCTAAGTTCCTTCTAATTCGGCCTGTGAGTATATACCCAGTTACACAAAGTCAACATCACTTCAATCAAACTCTAACAAACGATACACACACAAGTTTACATATTGATGTAGTACAAAGAATACTTGTTAAGGATGGTGAAAAAATAAAATCATGCGGTCAAGTTAATCTTTTAAAAACCTATCTAATTTTAAACATTCTATCTGATCTGCCACATTTATCCGCAGATTTAGAATTTATACCATGTAAAAACGAAGAATATTGTCAACTTAAGTTAATAGTTTTAGAATCCTTAGCTATCAAAAAAGGTAATTTTGGGGAAACCAACACGGGATTTACACGTAGTGAATTTACAGTCAAAGATGGTGATAAAATTACTTCTGGTACTACCGTGGCTCAGACTAAACTTTTATGCAAATCTTCAGGACAAGTAAAATCTATCTATAGTAATAATAAATCTATACGAAATATTTTAATACTGACAGATGGCCACAAAAAAATAATTTCAACCCCCGGAAAAACGTTTCAGGTCTCAAAAAATGATTTAATTAGATATGGTGATCAGATTGCCGAAAATGTTATGGCCCCCGACTCGGGGCAGATAATTGAATTAAGTGAGGAAACAATAACGATTAGGTCAGGTCGTCCATATTTAGTGTCATCTGGTGCAATCTTACAGGTAAATAATTTAGATCTAATACAAACTGGAGACCTTTTAGCTATTCTTGTATTCGAAAGATCCAAAACTGGAGATATTGTGCAGGGGTTACCAAGAATTGAGGAAATTTTGGAAGCTAGAAAACCTAAAGAACCTTGCAGATTAGCTCAAAAACCTGGGCGACTTAGACTTTACTATAACTCAGATGACACAAGCACCATAAAAATTACTGAAACTAATGGCTATATCAGTGAGTATACGGTGCAATCTTCACAAAAGTTTATTGTTTCTAACGGAGATTGCGTTTCTCTCGGAGATTCACTGACTGATGGAGCCCCAAACCCCCATGAAATGCTAGGAATATTCTTTAATTTTTACAAAAACATTTTAAGCTTATATGAAGCTGCTAAATTAAGTTTACAAAAAGTTCAAATTTACTTGGTAAACGAAGTTCAAAATGTTTACCAATCTCAAAACGTAGATATTTCAGATAAGCACATCGAAGTTATAGTGCGACAAATGACTTCTAAAGTTAGGGTAGAAGATGGTGGAGACACAACTCTTTTACCAGGAGAATTGGTAGAACTGCAACAAATAGAAAATATTAATGAAGCTATGCTGTTAACAAAAGGGCTTCCAGCTACATATTCTCCCGTGTTATTAGGCATTACAAAGTCTTCTTTAAACACTGACAGCTTCATTTCAGCTGCGAGCTTCCAAGAGACAACTCGAGTTTTAACCGAAGCAGCTATAGAAGGTAAAGCAGACTGGTTACGAGGACTAAAAGAAAATGTAATTATTGGCAGACTTATACCAGCAGGAACAGGCTTTAATTCTTACAGTGAAAACTCAAGTACTAATCAAATAGCAAAATTGTCCAATGTTAGTTTGTATGAAAATGTTTCACGTGAGACTGAAAATAAATTGCATTTTAATTCACTAGTCCTTGACGACAAAGTTGCTCGAAATTACTCTTTTAATGATGGGGAGACTCCTCTAACAATGTCTGAGGATATAATAAACTAAAACTTAAACTGAGATAAAAATATCATCTATATCTTATACAACCTAAATTAAACAAAAAGGAGTCGTTAATCATGGCGGTTGTCACTTTAGCAGAATTATTAGAAGCCGGTGTTCATTTTGGCCATCAAGCTAGACGATGGAATCCGAAAATGTTTCCATATATCTATGCAGAAAGAAATGGGATTCATATCATTGACCTTGTTCAAACTTCTCAATTATTAACTAGTGCGTGTGAATTTGTTCGAAAAGCATCTCAAGAAGGTAAAAAATTTCTTTTCGTTGGAACAAAAAGGCAAGCCGCAAGTGTTATCTGTCAAGAAGCTGAACGATGTGGAGCATATTACATTAACCAACGATGGTTAGGTGGAATCTTAACTAACTGGTTCACAATAAAAACTAGAGTGGAAAGATTAAAAGATCTTGAACAAAAAGAAGAAAGCGGCTATTTAGATCATTTACCTAAAAAAGAAGCAGCAGCCATAAGACGAGAAATGGAAAAGCTACGTAAAAATTTAAATGGAATAAAAAACATGAAACGTCTACCTGACTTAGTAGTTATAGTAGATCAAAAAAGAGAAAGTACAGCTATTCAAGAATGTATTAAATTAAAAATACCGGTTATTTCAATTCTAGATACTAACTGTGACCCAGACTTAACGGATATTCCAATCCCAGCAAATGATGACGCTATTCGGTCTATAAAACTAATTTTAGGAAAGTTAGCTGAGTCTATATACGAAGGGAATAATGGAAATGTTAACTCTGAAGGGGATGTACGGTTTGTTCCTTAACAAATAAAATAAGTTAGATAATGAGCTGACTTAACTATGCCAGTATGGTAGATGAAAGACTTGCCCTCCTTAGTCCTGGGGTGAATCCCGATCTGGCCATACTGATCCGATTCGGTTTCGGAAGAGTGCAGCTGGGAACAGGGCGCAGTCAGAATGCATATCAAAAAGGACGGTTTCAAAAGAACACTAAAAATGCCAACGATAAAAGATCGAATTTGGCAAGATCAGGCTAAACTCTTAACTGAACCAGCCCACGAAGCTTCGTTTTATACAAACAGTTATGATTTTCGACCTGGACCGTCTTTCACGACGATCAAAAAATCCTTTTTCTTACTATAATGTCATCTTCAAAAGGCCACACTAAAAGAATTATCCATCACGACAATAAGTCATGAGGTCATCATATCAACATGACTTGCATCAAGTAAGATCAAGTTCGGAATTTTCAGATGCCTAAAATTCAGGTCTAGTTCCCTTTGTAAGGAACACTCCAGGTAAGAGTAATAAACCTACTGTTAACTAATGTTGTATGGAACGACATAAAAAATATTTACACTGGGTTGATATACGCAGACGATTTCGTCTACATCTTCTTCAGGTTTAAGGATGTAGACGAAATCCTAAAACGGATCGATGAGTTTCTATATCAGCAAGAAAAAGATGATCGTCTCCAGTACGAAAAAAGGCTTTGACTTTTTAGGATAGGATTTCTTATACCAAACAAACGATAAATTTAAATCTTATCCTTCTAACGATAATTTCAAAAAAACAAAAAAAAGATCAGACGGATTGGCAATTCAGTGGGCATCTCGGTTATTAACAAAGTTTAAAAACTTGCAGCAATTATTAGGGTTATAAAACGTATCAAAAATTTTGTAGGATAATGAAAAGCAAATTCTCCCTGCGGGAGATAAGAAATTCAAAACCAAAAAGAGAAATTGTAAATAAGCCGAAATTTGTCAAAGATTCTTTTCCATTAGTTCCGTCAAAGGAAGTAAATCCATCTATGATAATAGCAGTATATATGGGTCTTTAGGTAATAGTATATTAAGAAAGCTAACGGAACAATAACACTCATGTAAGAAATATGGTCTCCGATTTATGATGTCCGAAATATAAAACCAACTTCAAGAATTGTTATAATTCGAGCTATACTCAAAAATCATAGAAAAATCTGTTAAAAATAGAATCTTAATTGTCAAATCTGCATAATACTTTTCGCTAGGAAAAAGAATTTATTAGGATAATCATTAACAAAAAATTCAATAGTTAAGATACTAAATTTTCCCAATGGGAAAGAGGTTGGCGTATAGTTTATCTCTAATACTCCAACTAAAAAATATATCTAGAGTCTCAAAGAGCCACTGGTTTGAGGCTTAAAACTTCTATTAAAGATAAGCCAATAACCTTATTAGAAATTTTTAATATTCGGGGAAAAATTATGGGAATTGAAATCTCTGCACAAGTTGTTAAAGAACTACGCGACAAAACTTCAGCAGGAATGATGGATTGTAAAAAAGCCTTACAAGATTCTAACGGTGACATGGAAAAAGCCATGGAAACACTGAGACAGAAGGGGTTAGCATCTGCTAACAAAAAATCCAGCAGAATCGCAACGGAAGGTCTTATAGATTCATACATTCACATGGGAGGGAAGTTAGGCGTCATAGTAGAAATTAATTGTGAAACAGACTTCGTTGCTAGAAGACCTGAATTCCAAGAATTAGCAAAAAACATCGCAATGCAAATAGCAGCATCACCTTCAGTCGAATACATAAGTCTTCAACATGTTCCTATGGATGTCATAAATAAAGAGAAAGAAATTGAATCCTCTAAAGATGATCTAACGAAAAAACCAGCTGATATAAAAGATAAAATTGTTGAGGGAAGAATCCAAAAACGATTAAAAGAGTTAACGTTACTAGATCAATTCTTTATACGTGATTCAACGATTACTATTGATGAATTAATAAAACAAAATATAGCAAAATTAGGAGAAAATATACAAGTCAGACGTTTTGAACGCTTCGTGCTAGGAGAAGGACTTCAAAAACGCCAAGAAAACTTCAGTGAAGAAGTTGAAAAAATGATAAAAAAATAAAAACCTATTAAGCTATTACTTTTACATTAAAAAATTAATCCTCTACAAGAAAAATCCAAGTTAAAAATTTTTCATATCTACCTCATTAGAGGAATTTTGGTTTATTCTTTAAATCAACATTCCTCAGCAGATAGATCCCAATGTGCCTGCTTCTCGATTTGTATGGATCTAACATTCAAAGGTATAATTTATGTGTGGAGGATATTTAAACTATTCACACTTAAATTTATAGACACCTTATAAAAATTCTACCCGATTATGTATCAAGAAAATTTTTATAGTTTTATCAGTTCTTATGTGCTAGCAGAAATCGAAGTTGGAACACACTTATATTGGGAGCTTTTAGGATTAAAAATCCATGGACAGACTATATTAATGTCTTGGTTTGTAATCTTTGTGTTACTAACATTTGCAATAATTGGAACGCGAAATCTTAAAAAAATTCCTCAAGGAATTCAAAACTTCATGGAGTATGCATATGAATTTCTTCAAGATATAGCCAAAAATCAGATTGGGGAACACAATTACAGACCGTGGGTACCATACGTGAGTACAGTGTTCCTATTCATATTTGTTTCAAACTGGTCAGGAGCACTTATCCCTCTTAAATTAATTCATCTTCCTAATGGGGAACTCGCTGCTCCAACAAATGATATTAATACTACAGTTGCACTAGCGTTATTGACGTCCTTATCTTATTTTTACGGTGGAATAAGCAAAAAAGGATTAAATTACTTTGGGAGATATGTGCAACCTACCCCAATACTTTTACCTATTAATGTTTTAGAAGATTTTACAAAACCTCTATCATTAAGCTTTCGTCTTTTCGGAAATATTCTAGCTGATGAACTAGTTGTTTCAGTATTTGCTCTTCTTGTACCTATCTTCATACCTCTACCAGTGATGACACTTGGGTTATTTGCTAGCTCTGTGCAAGCTTTAATTTTCTCAACGCTATCGGCTGCATACATAGGAGAAGCAGTGGAAGAACATGGACACCACTAAATGTTTTAAAAACATTCAATGATTTTTCAATTATTGTAAAATATTACTAACTCCTAAAAAAAAAGAATCTAAAATATTTTAATAAAATAATTAACTTATCTCTAATATTATAATTATGAACCCAATCGTATCTGCTGCGTCTGTAGTTGCTTCTGGTCTTGCTGTAGGTTTAGCTGCAATCGGTCCTGGTATTGGACAAGGTTCTGCAGCAGCTCAAGCTGTAGAAGGGATTGCTCGCCAACCTGAAGCAGAAGGTAGAATCCGTGGTACGCTTCTTTTATCTCTAGCTTTCATGGAATCTCTAACAATCTACGGTTTAGTAGTTGCTCTAGCACTTCTATTCGCTAACCCATTCACTGCATAATCACACATTACAAGTAACATATTTTTTAGTAAACTTAACTACATTTAGTAGTTAAGTAAACCACTAAAATATTTTTTAAGGGTCTATTAGAAAACATAATAACAATGACAAATTCCTTATTCTCGTTAGCTTTACAATCAGTTAGTACAGAATCAGAAGGTGGCTTGTTTGATTTTAACGCTACTTTGCCAATCATGGCACTCCAAATACTTCTATTAATGGTGATACTTAACCTTATATTTTATAAGCCTATAGGTCAAGTACTAGACGAACGAGATGAATCTATACGTAAGCAGCTGACAGAAGCATCTGAAATGCTTATGAAGGCTGAAAGTATTACAAAACAGTATGAGCTAGATTTAGCTCAGGAACGAAGAGAAGCCCAAAGTATCATAGCTTCAGCTCAAAAAGGGGCACAAGAAATAGTTGCCCTGGAAATTAAGCAGGCCCAAAAAGATACTGAGCAGCTAGTTACAGAAGCCACTAACCAACTTAATTCCCAAAAAGAAAAAGCATTAAAAGCTCTAGAAGAACAAGTTAATACTCTAAGTGAGCAAATAAAAAATAAACTTATAAGCAAGCAGCTTGTCTCCTAAAAGTTTAGGATCTACAAAAAATCATTACGTAGTTTAGAATTATGGATATTATTGGAAATTTTCTACTAATTAGCTTTATTGGAGAAGCGGAAACCTCTGCCTCAATAAAAGGGTTTGGACTTAACTCAAACATACTAGAAGCTAACGTCATTAATATAATCATACTGGCATCGGGTGTTTTTTATTTGGGACGCAGTTTCCTAACATCTGCTTTAGAAGTAAGGCAACAAAAAATTACTGAGGCAATACAAGAAGCTGAAGAAAGATTACAACAAGCTAGCGCAAGACTCGCTGAATCTGAAAAGCAGATGAATCAAGCAAAAATAGTCATTGAGCAGATAAAAAAAGAAGCCGAAGCTACTGCTAGAAAAGTCAAAGAAACGATTTTAGCTCAAGGTAAGTTAGATATAGAAAGACTAACTAATAGTGGTAAGAGTAGTATAGAAAAAGCTGAAGTGCAAATAAAAAAACAAATACAACAACACATCACTAACTTAGCATTAAAGAGAGTTACATCTCAACTTCAAGATTTTATGAATCCGGGAGTACAATCTAAACTTATAGATGCAAATATTTCTCAACTAGGAGGCCAGATATGAGCTCCAAAAACGTAAAGATCGCACAACCGTATGCAGAGGCTTTTCTTGACCTATTCAATAAAAGTTCTTTAGAAAACGTAATAAATGACTTAAATATCTTAATGTCTGCTATTTCTGGATCTGAAGAATTAAGAACACTGTTATCAAATCCTTTAATTAACTCTGACAAGAAAAAAAGTGTTATTGAATCCTTATTTCGTGGCAAGATTGAAAGTAGAACATTAAATTTTTTGTTAGTGCTTTGTAACCGTGGTCGTATTTCTTATTTAGATGCAATCGTAGAAAAAGCATTAGAATTAGCCTATAAAGCTGCTTCGATTGAAACTGTAAAAGTTACATCTTCAATAGCTTTAAGCTCGTCACAACAAGAAGCATTAATCTCAAAACTGAAAAAAATGACAGGAATTGACCAAATCAAATTAGATTTAAATGTCAACCCTAATTTAATCGGAGGCTTCGTTATTCAAGTAGGCTCAAAAATAATAGATACAAGTCTACAAGGCCAACTGCGAGAGTTATCATCTTATTTGGGTGCTTCTATTTTATAATTAATAATTCGACTTTATATTAATACTAACATTAATCAAAACTAGTATGGTAAACATTAGACCTGACGAAATTAGCAGCATTATACGCCAACAAATTGAAAAATACGATACGGGAGTTCAAGTAACAAACGTTGGTACAGTTCTACAAATTGGAGATGGCATAGCACGTGTGTATGGTTTAAACCAAGTAATGGCAGGCGAACTTTTAGAGTTCGAAGATAAAACAATTGGTATTGCTTTAAACCTTGAAAGCGATAACGTTGGTGTGGTTATTATGGGGGAAGGTAGAGACATATTAGAAGGAAGTTCTGTAAAAGCTACTGGTAAAATCGCTCAAATTCGAGTAGGAAAAGGATATCTTGGAAGAGTTGTAGATGCTCTTGGGCGTCCAGTAGATGGAAAAGGAGACATCTCTGCTACAGAAACTCGTCTAATTGAATCTGTTGCTCCAGGGATTATTTCTCGTAAATCAGTATGCGAACCAATCCAAACAGGTATCACTGCAATTGACTCCATGATCCCAATTGGACGAGGCCAAAGAGAACTTATTATTGGTGATCGACAAACTGGGAAAACATCAGTAGCTATAGACACAATAATAAACCAAAAGTCTGAGAATGTTGTGTGTGTTTATGTTGCTATAGGTCAAAGAGCTGCTTCAATTTCTTCAGTTGTAACAGCTCTTGAAGAGCGAGGTGCATTAGATTACACGGTGATTGTTTCCGCTTGTGCCGATGATCCAGCTACATTGCAATACATAGCTCCATATACTGGAGCAGCTATCGCTGAATATTTTATGTACCAAGGGCAAGCAACCCTTGTTATCTATGATGATCTATCAAAACAAGCTGCTGCATACAGACAGATGTCCTTACTACTAAGACGTCCACCAGGTCGAGAAGCTTATCCAGGTGACGTTTTCTATCTACATTCTAGACTACTAGAAAGAGCAGCTAAGCTTAGTGACAAATTAGGTAGCGGTAGCATGACTGCCTTACCAATTATCGAAACCCAGGCTGGGGACGTGTCAGCATATATTCCAACAAATGTGATCTCAATTACAGATGGTCAAATTTTCTTATCAGGAGACTTATTTAACGCAGGTATCAGACCAGCCATAAATGTTGGTATTTCTGTATCTCGTGTAGGATCTGCAGCTCAAATAAAAGCAATGAAAAAAGTTGCGGGTAAACTTAAGCTTGAATTAGCTCAATTCGCTGAATTGGAAGCATTCTCTCAGTTTGCTTCTGACCTAGACCAAGCTACAAGAAATCAATTAGCTCGTGGTCAAAGATTACGTGAGATTCTAAAGCAAGCTCAAAATTCACCTATTCCTGTAGAAGAGCAAGTAGCTATAATTTACACAGGTATCAATGGATTCCTTGATGATATACCTGTGAATCAAGTCAAAACTTTTATCGAAAACCTTCGAACAAATTTGAGAAATTCAAAACCTCAGTATGCTCAACTAGTAAAATCATCAAAAGATTTTACTAAAGAAGCAGAGGATTTACTAAAAGGTTCCATCGCTGATGTAAAACAAGGTTTTGCATCTTAATTAAAAAAAAAAAGAAAAATCCATATTTTTAATATGGATTTTTCTCTATTATCCAATCATATCCTTTCTTTTCCAATTCTATAGCCAGGTCTTTTTTCCCTGTTTTAACAATGTGACCATCTTGCATGATATGAATGAAATCTGGTGCTATGTAATCTAAAAGACGTTGATAATGTGTTATTAATATAACTGAATTTGATTCACTCATCAAGCTATTGACTCCAGTACCAACAATTTTTAGAGAATCAATATCCAATCCTGAATCTGTTTCATCTAAAACTGACAACTTCGTATCCAAAATTGCCATTTGTAAAATCTCATTTCTTTTCTTCTCGCCTCCAGAAAATCCTTCATTAACATTTCTAGTCAAAAAACTCCCATCCATACCAACTAATTGTAACTTTGAGTGTATAAATTCAAAAAATTCTAATGGATCAAGCTCACTAAGCCCTTTTGCCTTCTGCCTAAAATTATACGCTAACCGTAAAAAATCAATATTAGTTACTCCTGGAATCTCTATCGGATATTGAAACCCAAGAAAAATTCCATTTTGTGCTCTCTCCTCAGGAGGTAAAGAAAGTATAGACCTGCCTTCAAATAAAATATCACCTTCGGTCACATTATATGCTGGGTGTCCAGCAATTACCTTAGCTAAAGTACTTTTACCAGATCCATTTTTTCCCATTATGGCGTGAACTTCTCCATAATTAATAACCAGATCAATCCCCTTTAAAATAGAAATTGTACCTATATTTGCATGTAAATTCTTTATTTCTAAAACAGCAGACTTTTTCATATCCATAAAATTAGCCAACACTCCCTTCTAATTTAAGACTTAATAAACGATCAGCTTCCAAAGCGAATTCCATTGGTAATTCAGCAAAAACTTCTTTACAAAATCCACTTATTAACAAACCAACGGCAGATTCAATATCTATTCCTCTTTGTAAAAAATAAAATAACTGCTCTTCCTCTATTTTAGATGTAGAAGCCTCATGTTCTACTTTACTTGTCGAATTATTAACCTGAATATAAGGAAATGTATTAGCCTGCGATTTTCCACCAATGAGCATCGAATCACATTGTGAATTATTTATACTACCGGATGATTTGGACATAATTTTAACTTGACCCCTATAAGTGTTTTTTGAATTTCCAGCAGAGATGCCTTTAGAAACTATTCGACTTTTTGTAGATTTACCAATGTGGATCATTTTTGTTCCAGTATCTGCCTGTTGATAGTTGTTTGTCAAAGCTACTGAATAAAATTCACCAGATGAGTTATCACCAACTAGAATACAACTTGGATACTTCCAAGTAATCGAGGATCCTGTCTCAACCTGAGTCCAAGAAATTTTGGATCCCTCCCCAGCACACAAACCCCGTTTAGTGACAAAATTGTAAATTCCCCCCAAACCGTTTGAATCTCCCGAATACCAATTTTGAACTGTTGAGTATTTAATCTGAGATCTTTCTAAAGCTACTAACTCAACAACTGCTGCATGAAGTTGATTTCTATCAAACTTAGGAGCGGTACAACCCTCCAGATAATTAACTTTACTATTCGAGTCTGCGATGATCAAAGTTCTCTCAAATTGACCAGACTCTTCATTATTAATTCTAAAATAAGTGGATAAATCTAAAGGACATATAACATTTTCAGGAATATAACAAAATGAACCTTCTGTAAAAACAGCCGAATTTAAAGCTGCAAAATAATTATCAGCTATTGGAACTACTGTACCGAGATATTTTTTTACCAGATCAGGATAATGTTTTAATGCTTCTGATATAGGACAAAAGACAACACCAACTTTTGATAATTCTTCTCTAAAAGTTGTACCTATAGAAACACTATCAAATATTGCATCTACTGCAACATTTGTCAATCGTTTCTGTTCCGTCAAAGGTATACCTAACTTTTCAAATGTATCCAAAATTTCTTGGTCTACCTCATTTAAATCAGAGAGTTTCTTTTTTGATTTAGGAGCTGAATAATATAATATATTTTGATAGTCTATAGATGTATAATCTATGCAAGCCCATTCTGGGGCCAACATGTTTCTCCAAGCTTTATACGCTCTTAAACGAAACTCTGTCATAAAAATTGGTTCACTTTTCTTCTGAGAAATCAAAACCACTATATTTTCATTGATACCCTTTGGAAAATCTTCAGTTTCAACATCCGTTTTAAATCCATATTTATAAGGTTGTTCCACAAATTCTTTTATGGTAGCATCCCCATAACTTTTTGAAGACGAATTTTGATTTACTTTATTTGACATAAATAAATTTTGGCTAAATTATGATACTAAACCCATTCTAATTTCAAGTCTACTTCTCGAAATCCTATTTATTGTAGTAAAAACTCTAAGAAAATGTTTTTTCTGATATAATAATACCAGGGTAAATGGTGGAATGGCAGACACAATACACTCAAAATGTATCGATTTATATCGTGAGGGTTCAAATCCCTCTTTACCCATTATAAACTCCAATAATATGAATAGTTCATTTTATCTGATAAACTTTTTATAAAAAGAATGGATATAAATAAAATTACATGAGTTTACTTATCATAGGAGCTACTGGAACATTAGGACGCCAAATTGTCAGACGAGCTATCGACGAAGGATATGAAGTGAAATGTTTTGTAAGAAACCTGAGGAAAGCGTACTTTTTAAAAGAATGGGGAGCGCAATTAATCTATGGAGACTTAAGCCTTCCGGAAACAATACCATTAACTCTAAAAGATGTAACAGCTGTCATAGACGCATCTACTGCTCGACCGTCAGACCCATACAATGCAGAGCAAATTGACTTAGATGGAAAAATCGCTCTTATAGAGGCATCAAAAATAGCAGGGATACAAAAATTTGTTTTCTTTTCAGTGTTAAATAGTAAAGATCACTCGGCTGTTCCCCTTGTTAATTTAAAATTTAAACTAGAAGCGTATTTAACAAATTCGGGCTTAAATTACACAATTTTTTATCTCGCCGGATTCTTTCAAGGGTTAATCAGTCAATATGCAATACCCATTTTGGAAAAACAACCTATATGGACAACTACTGAGAGTAGTAATGTTGGATATATTGACACACAGGATGTAGCAAAATTTGCTTTACGAAGCCTTAGTATAGAAAAGACAAATAAAAAAAGTTTTTGTTTAGTAGGAAGCAAGGGATGGACTTCAAATGAAATAATAGAACTTTGTGAGAGACTGTCAGGACAATCAGCCGTTGTAAATAAAATACCTTTGTATTTACTACGCTTCTTAAAAAAACTTACTGGCTTCTTTGAATGGGGAAAAAATATATCTGATAGATTAGCATTCGCTGAGGTCCTTGTAACGGGCGAAAATATGACTGCAAATATGCAGGAAGTTTATGATATGTTCTCGTTCGATTCATCCGACTTATCTAATCTGGAAAGATATATGCAAGACTACTTTGGCAGAATTCTAAGACGATTAAAAGAGCTAAGTGACGAAAAAGAAAAAGCACTTTAGGCGTACAACTACATATGTGAAATTTTTCTTCCCTAATTAACTTTAATTAAAAAGTAAGGATATAATTGTTTTACATATCATATTTATAATATAAAAATATCATTTTGGGGATAAACTAATGTTCACACTAAAAATTGCTGTATACACGACAGTGACGTTTTTCGTATCTCTTTTTACGTTCGGTTTCTTGTCTAATGATGCATCTAGAAACCCAAGTAGAAAAGATCTAGAATAAAACAATTCTAAATTAATAACTTAATGCTTTAAAGTTATTAATTTAGTAATTTAAAAGTAAAGCAATTCTATAGTAATTGATTTGTAATAAGATACAGGGTTAACAATATTGTAATAGGATGAAGAATTGGCGTTCAGATAGTATAAATCAATCGGCATTTGAAAAAACAGGCCCAATACCAAGATCCATAACCAGAACATTTGAAAAATTCAAAAAAGAGCTTGATCCAAATGCTGAATCTGAGATCATTGAAGAATTCCGAGTGTCTAGATATCAAACATCTGCCTCAATTAAATATTTGTTACTACTAATAATTTCTCCAATTTTAGTGAACCAAATATCTAGAAGCTTTATTTTTTCACCTTTCATAGACTACTTCTGGAACGAAAAAAATAGTGAAATATTTCTAAACGTTTCCCAAGAGGAGAGAGCATTTAGCGAATTACAGCGATTTGAAGAAAAAATACATTTCGAAATATTAATTGGACAACTGCCACACTTGTCACAAGAAGCGGTAGAAAAAGAAATAAAAAATAAAGCTATTGAACTAGCTCAGTATTATTCTTCTGAAAGTACAGATGCTATAAAAAACTTATTATCCGACGTAATAAGCTTCTTTACTTTTATATATCTTGTTATCACGGGTGAGCGCCAAATATCAGTTTTAAAATCATTTGTAAATGAACTAATTTATGGACTAAGTGACACAGCCAAAGCATTTTTAATTATTTTATTCACAGATATATTTGTTGGATTTCACTCTACTCACGGATGGGAAGTAATACTTGAGAATGGCCTACGTCATTTTGGATTACCTGAAAATAGAGATCTTATATTTCTGTTTATAGCAACATTTCCTGTATTATTAGACACAGTCTTTAAGTACTGGATCTTTAGATATTTAAACCAAGTTTCCCCATCAGCTGTAGCTACTTACCATGAAATGAATGAGTAAGAAAGAGATAATGACTAGCATTATCTCTCTAGAGTATAATTAAATATTGCCTGTTTGTAAGAAACTTAAGTTAGTAATCAAAATATATGCAAAACTAGCTCCTCCAATTGCTCCAAGCAACCAGCCAGATGTGAATTGTCTCCATCCTTTAGCTGTTTGTAATTGGTCACCATTATCAGTTTCCTCAAAAGACACAACTCCATAAATTGCCAAACAAGCCGTCATTATAAAAATAAGACCTATCGATGAGAAAAACCCAGATAACAAAGCGATGTCCGAATTACGCAAAGGACCTAATTTATAAAATGGTCCAACTAAAAAGTATCCGTGAGTAACCCCTATCTCTAATCCTCTTAGTAAAGGGGATAGGCCAACTCGATAAGCTGGTAAATTGCTTAATAAATTTCGAGTAAAACTAGAGGTACTTATAGGTGTAGCTAAATTGCCTACGAAAGGATCATCATTGTATGGTTTTATAAAATCAGACATAATTTCAAAGTTTATATATTAAATCTATATTTTTTATTAACAACCGAATTATAAACCAATAACTTTCTTTTTTATCCCCTTGTATAAAAAATTAACTAAGAAATTTTATACATAGAACTAAAGTCCCGAGCAATAGGATATACTAATATTAATGAATTAGAAAAAACATCAAAGATGAGCATATTAATCGGTTATTTAATTTTATTAGCGTGTGCTTTTGGATTAGCAGCAGGATTATTTCTAGGATTATCCTACATAAAATTGATATAAGAGATCAGTTTTAAAATGCTTAATTGGTAATTACTTTATTTTTCTTTTTTTAATTATCGATTAAGCATTTTTAAATACAGAAAAACAAATATAGGAAATCATCAATGAATAGAAAAAACACACTAATTCGATATGATCTAATTTTAGGTTCTAGAAGACTTAGTAATTGTATCTGGTTAATTATAAGTTTCCTAGGAGGATGCGGATTTTTTACTACAGGAGTATCAAGTTATTTTCAGTTCCAAATACTCCCTTTTGGAAAAACTGACGCTATACAATTCATTCCTCAAGGTATTGTTATGACTTTCTATGGCTCTGTTGGCATATTACTAAGTCTGTTTTTATTAGCAAATATATTCTTTAACACTGGAGGAGGCTATAACAAGTACGATAAAACCAACGGATCTGTGGAAATTTTTCGATTAGGTTTTCCTCTTCAGACACGTGAACTGTATCTTTTTTATTCTTTTAAAGAAATAAAGTCAATCAAACTCACTATTCAAGAGGGACTAAACCCCAAAAGAGAAATCTACCTGTGTACAAAAGATCAACGAGAAATTCCTTTAACACGAGTTGGTGAACCACTCTTACTATCACTTATTGAGGAAGAAGCAGTCAACTTATCACTATTCTTAAATGTACCTTTAGAAGATTAAGAAAATATTTGAAAATGTAGAATTCTTTCTTAAAGAAATGTATTATATTTATGATGTTAAAAAAACTAAAGTTGGATACAAATCCATAGCGGGCATAGTTTAGTGGTAAAACCTTAGCCTTCCAAGCTAATGATGAGGGTTCGATTCCCTCTGCCCGCTTGAAACATAAAATAGATTTTTAATTCTAAAAAGTATTTAAATAAAAATGTTTTTTTAAGGGTTTTTTTAGTTACTATAAGTATAGATAAAAATTTAATAATGTATAGAAACTATATTTACCCGTTTGAATAATCTGATAATTCATAAGCTTTACAACTAAAAATTTACTTATTTGTAATCTTATTAATTAAGAGAAAATACCTTCGGTATAATGTAGATGTCAAATAATTTTATTAATCAAATTATTTGATTTAAAAGATAAAAAGTTGGTAGGGTAGCCAAAAACTTGTTTAGAATTCTGGCAGCTTTAGCAATTTGTATATCTTTTTAGAAAAATATAAATAATTTAACTCTCATACTTTTAACTTTTCGGAGGTATCTTATATGTCAGGAGGCTCAACAGGGGAACGCCCATTCTCTGATATAATCACGAGTATACGTTACTGGATTATTCATAGCATAACAATTCCTGCTCTTTTCGTGGCTGGTTGGCTTTTTGTTAGTACAGGATTAGCGTACGATATATTCGGAACGCCTAGACCAAATGAATACTTCACGCAGGAGCGTCAACAAGTTCCTCTGGTTAATGATAGATTCAGTGCTAAACAAGAGTTAGAAGATTTAACAAAAGGTTTGTAAAAATAAGTGAGATTTTATCGTGAGCAAAATTAAACAACCCATCGCTTATCCTATTTTTACGTTTAGATGGTTAGCTATTCATGGATTAGCTGTTCCAACTGTATTTTTCCTTGGTGCTATTACCTCTATGCAATTTATTCAAC
>Ga0208872_1000098_pt1 | contig 89399 bp, 110 predicted proteins | sample CryBogCBH12Aug08_FD_185508 | JGI IMG/M metagenome (GOLD analysis project Ga0208872, IMG submission 185508) | Freshwater microbial communities from Crystal Bog, Wisconsin, USA - CBH12Aug08 (SPAdes) | ecosystem: Environmental > Aquatic > Freshwater > Lake | place: Crystal Bog, Wisconsin, USA...
GCCGTAGCCGGAGCTGTAGCCGGAGCTGTAGCCGTCGCCGTCGCCGTCGCCGGAGCCGTCGCCGTCGCCGTCGCCATAGCCGTCGCTGTAGCCGGAGCCGTAGCCGGAGCTGTAGCCGTCGCCGTAGGCGTAGCCGTAGCCGGAGCCGTAGCCGGAGACGTTTTTTACAGCCCCGTCTTTAGACCCAGAAAGGATACTCGCCATTACTCCCTCCCCTGGACTGGAGCATTCGTCCACGCCTCAACAGCTTTTTGGTCGGCAGACATGACGCAAGTCACGCCCTCCAATACGATTGATTTTGTGACGGCAGAAATCTTGCAGTCTTTGGTTGGTCCGATCTCAGCAAGTCCAAACACCCCGCCGACATCAGCAGACCAGTACAAACACATCCTTGCGTTGGTCAGCGTGATCGGTCTTGCGTCAGCGCTATTTGTCCATCCGAACACAACACCACGTTTGTCTGTGCAGACAACAACAGGTATTGAGTCGTGATTAACGGGAACTTGTGTGGCAAACATCGCAGCCAGTTCTTTAGCTTGTCCAATAGTCAAATCATTAATATTCATTGCACTTCTCCTAGTTTCGATAAAAGGTGGTCAATCAACTGTCTCGTTTCCTGCGCCCAGGTGCGACCGTCGTCTGTAGTACGGTAGCCCAGGAGGCTGGTCAGCCACTCCCGCGCAGCCGCATCAAGCCGCTGTTGTTCTGCCCAATGTGGCGGGTTTGGCGGGGTGATGGGCGCTTCGGCGGCGCGTCCGGTGCCGTGGCAGTTGAGACACTCGTTGTCCGTCAAGCCAGACTGTTCAGTCGGAACGTCCAGATAGCCTTTGCCCCCGCATTTCCAGCACAGCTTTGTTTTTCCTTCAGAATCCGACTTAATGCGGGTATCGACCGTATTTTCCGCTGGAGCCATGTCCAACTCCCGATCCGGCCCCGTTGCCGCCCGCAGGTGGGTGAGAAGTTCTGTGTGGGTCATGCGACCTCCGCTTCTTTAATCAGGCCAAGCTCGGACAACGCTTTCTCACCTACCACCTTGCATTTGTGCAGGCGGAATTTCCCGTCGCTTGCGGTTGGTATGCAGGCGACATCCTTCGCGGTGAACTCGACAATCAAAATTCGCCAGCCGTCTTGGTATTCCTTCAGGCACCAATCTAAAGTCGCCACGTTTATACCAGCAGCGCACAGGTCTGTTACGTCTGTATTGGCACCCTCTACGGAAACCGTCTTACCGATCTCGTATTTTATCTTACCTGACGCTTTCATCGGGCTTAGGCCGTCTGCCGTGACAAGTTTGTAAGCGCGGATCTTCCCAGGCTGGTCCAACAGCATAAGGAGGGGCTGAGCTCGCAGGGGGTCAAGACCTTTGGCCCCGAACAGATTGGCCCCGGACAGGTCGGCCCCGAACAGGTCGGCCCTGGACAGGCTGGCCCCGGACAGGTTGGCCCCGGACAGGCTGGCCCCGGACAGGTTGGCCCTGGACAGGCTGGCCCCGGACAGGTTGGCCCCGGACAGGTTGGCCCCGGACAGGTTGGCCCCGGACAGGCTGGCCCTGGACAGGGTGGCCCCGAACAGGTTGGCCCCGAACAGGTTGGCCCTGGACAGGTTGGCCCTGGACAGGTTGGTGCCGCTCAGATTGGCCCCGGACAGGCTGGCCCTGGCACCGCCATCCTTACCGAGAAGCCACTTCTTGTGACCCGCCAGGATCGCGGGCAGATCATTAATATTCATTGCACTTCTCCTAGTTTCGATAAAAGGTGGTCAATCAACTGTCTCGTTTCCTGCGCCCAGGTGCGACCGTCGTCTGTAGTACGGTAGCCCAGGAGGCTGGTCAGCCACTCCCGCGCAGCCGCATCAAGCCGCTGTTGTTCTGCCCAATGTGGCGGGTTTGGCGGGGTGATGGGCGCTTCGGCGGCGCGTCCGGTACATGGTTGATCATGCTGGATACAATTTCCCACCATATCCGTTGGACCGTCGCACTTGGGGCAGGGCGCAGGGCTGTTTCGTTCTTTAAACGATGGTAGCTTTTCATCCCCGCACGGTTCCAGCGCGTAGCATTCGCCTGGGCTTTGCCACCAATAACAGGATGTGCATTGCGGATATTTCGCGTCCCACCAACATGACGCCCATGCCCTCTCCAGCGCTTCCATGTCTTCTGGCGTTCTGCCGGGGCAGTCTGGATCGGGCGCAGACGTGAGAGATTCATCAAAAAACCCAAGAAGACTATCAATGTTTTTCTGACTCAAAGGGTCTTCAGAAACACCGAACATTTTGTTCCAGACGCGCAGCACTTCATTGTGCGGGTAGCGTTCGGCAACGGCCTCCATAGCGTCGTTGATTAGGTCAAACTGGTTTTTCTCAGGCTCCTGGGCTTCAGCGCGGGGCTGCCCATCACGCATCGACGCATTGGTGACGACACCCAGAGGCGGAACGGCGCGGGGTTGCCAGTGCGGCCAAGTCGGGCAGTCCTTGCAAGGCCCGGTGCGGGGCGGCAAGTCTTCATGCAAACAGGTATCGCAAGTCTTATCTATCGGCGGGGCGGGGCGGTCAACTACTCCCCGACCGTCGCATGTGGGGCAAGCGTCAACACCAGACTCACTGCTGCCGTCCTCGTCTGGCTTAGTCACCCACTCAATATCACCTGTGCCGTGGCACTTGGGGCATTCTTCGACCCCGCTGGGGCGGTTTTCGACCTCCGCACGGACCTTATCAGCTAAGTCTTTCACGGCTCCCCATTGCGGATCGATAAACGGGACGCACTTAGCAATTCTCAGCAACAATTCGCGTTCAGTGGGGGTCATGCTGATTCTCCTTCAGGACAGCATTTTCAACCCGCAGCGCTGCGATCTCTTTCCGCAGCTTCGCCATCTCACCTTCCATCTTTTGATGGTCGTACCAGAGTTCATATATCCGTGAGGACAAAAGCTCTGGTTTAGCCCGTCGATCCGGTGCTTTCCGCATCAAACCCTCCCCCGTCCAAACACTGCCGCGAGTGTAGCCTGCGCGCATACAGCCCCGACAAAGTAAGCCCCATTGGCGAACGCGAACGCTGCCCATCCAATGAAGAAAATCGCCGCCGCTTCCCAGACCCCACGGCGGCGCAAAAGTGCTGTTAGCTGTCCCATATGGGTCATTATAGGAAAAACAGCTTTAAAAAAGTCTCGTAAGCCATTGATTTTACTGCCTCTTTTTTTCATATCTCATAAGCCAGCGCGGCGGCGGGGTTAGTCATCTTGTGAACTCCGTAAATATATTGGCGGGGCTATCGTCATGTTGGCCGCGTCAACTGCCACTTTGTAAGCCTCGGTAGCCCCAGCTTTGTAAAGGTCATGGGCAATACGCAAAAAGCAAACAGTGGCTTCAACGGCTTCTTTGTTGATGGCGGCGGGGGTTTGTTGGGTCATTTCAATCTCCTTTTCCAATGTTCCTGCCGACACATCAGACCGTCGTAGCAGGGCCGAAATATCAGCTTCCGGGGGCGGGTTCCGTGCCTGGACCAGTAGCCATAGGTACGGAAATCCATCTGTCGCCAGTAGGGGCGGGTCATAGCGTCATCCCCAACAGCAAGTCAACTTCTGCAAAACAATCGGCAAGCGATACCTTTGTCACTTGTTGGCGTGGCCCGTTTGGGCCAACTGCATAGACGACTACTACACACCCGTCTGGGTCAATGTCGATATCATCGGCAATCATCCCAACAACCGTTCTGAATCGTTTCAAAACCGCGCGTTCTGCTTCTGTCATGGCTAAAAGCTTACATTAGAGAGTTGCTGCAACGTCATAGCTAAGATACTGGCAGGGTCAGCCAGGATAGCGTCGATGAGATCCAACTCTTTTTGCAGTTTTGCGCGGCGCTTCTCAAGGTTTTCCTTCAGAGTTATTGATAACTCTTGAGGATAGGTGCCGAATTGCCCATAAGAATTAGCTTGTTGAGCAAAAGAAGAAGCTTGTTCACTCGTCATTTTACAGCCCTCATCTTAATAATCGTGTTCAAAGCCACATTGTTCCCCTCTCTCATGAGACGTTGGAACGTAAAGGCGTCGTCATCTTTGAGAGTTCCAGCCTTACGAAGAGCCTCAATCCTGTCGATCAATGGCTTGTAAAAAGGATCAGGCTCAAACTCGTAATGCTCAAGGTCAAAATCTATGCCGAACTTCAAGGCCAACCCGTTAGAAGAATTGTTATCAGCAATGTGCTTGATGTTCGATTTCTTTGAAAACAAGTCCATACCAGAGACGGTGATTGGACGTTTATGAGTTGGATCTCCATAGAAGTTGTCATGGAAATGATGCGGCACCAGGATATCCAGAAGACACCCATGCTCACTCACCCGCCATAACTCAATCATCAAAGGAATAAAGCCAGAGCCGATATGCTCTAAAATATGGTGGGCCTTGATCTCAGACACCGACGAGTCGTCAAACGGCAGCTTAACCTTCGGATCATCCAGGTTAATGACATAGTCGGGGCTTACCCCAGGATCAGAGTCTATATTCAGAAACCCCTCTATCCGTTTGAACCCAGACCCGATGTTAATTTTCATGTCTATAAACTTTCAAATAAGGAATCCGTTTATCTCTTATGTGCATCTTCAGGATGAGGCAGGAATATCCCAAGGGTTGTCCCCGCAAAGGCAGATACTTTGGTCATAAACTCAGACATCTGAATGGTGTTCATCTCATGTGTACCCATCGGCTCAAAAGTTTCTTCGCCATTAATCTTGGATACGCGCTCTACCTTTGGGGAAAACATTCTCTTGAAGTCAGACTTCACACTCTCCGGATCGTCTCCAAGCTCATTGGCAATAATCTCAAACCAAGAATGCAGAAGGTTATTTTGGTTGAGAGAGCGTTTCTTGACATACTTCTGAAGAGTAATCTTCCAAGGCTTGGTAAGGTCTAGGGCGCTTATGGCACGAATTGCCATTCTGCGTTGGTCTTCCCCTCTTATAATGACCTCGATCATTTCTTAATCCTTGGACGATGTGGGCTGACCCTTCCAAGAGTCTCAGCTTCTTTCTTTAGGGAAATTCCAGCTTCCTTTTCCATTTCCTCCCACCCCTTAGTGTGTCCACGATCATGGTGTTTTGCACATATGGGGGCCGTTAGGAAGTCTGAGCATTTTTTCCCCATGCCACCATTCTCTACATGATGGGCATGATTTGGGCCTTCACAGTCTCCAAGAGAGTAAAAGGCACAGACGAAAGACCTCCGCACCCAACCCATATGGGCGGGAGATCTTTCCGGATCTGCGGCAATCTTGGCCCGTTTCCGAAGCTCAGACTTCCTAGGGATCATTGGCTGAACTTACCAAGGACAGCTTTGCACTTCCCTCTGAGTTCTGCCGCTATGGCCTTATCGAGAGAAGCAACTTCTTGGAGCTTAGGTGTCATCGCAGCGATGTAATCGTTGACATCCTTCTTGGTTTTGCATTTGTCCAAAATGAATTTGAACCCTTCTGCAAACTCTTTTGGGTTAAACGGTCCATCGACATTAAGGGGATGCTCGTCAAAATCTGGTTCAAAGATTTCCCCTGTATCATTATCAAAGTTTACAGGCTCCTCAACAGGCGTTGGTTCTTCTGCCTTTGTCTTTTTAGCAGGAGGCTGAATAATATTGGTTTCAGGGAGCGGAATGACGACAGCCTGCCGTACAGGTTCATCACGCCTTACATGCTCTCGTGGAATTGTCTCAATCTCAAGTTCATCAAGGATCCCAAGGCCGCAGATTGATAACGTCGCCCTACGCTTGGATTTTGTCTCAGCCTTCATTATGGCATTTCCAAGGGCCTCTCCCTTTAACCCGGAAATGTTAACCGCACCCTTGGAGACATCTGTTCTCCCAGCAGCATTCCGGACCTTGCAGGTAACGATGAATACGCCATCCCGCTCACTCTCAGAGAGTTCTTCAACAGAGATATTGTGGATGGTCCGAAGCTGATCTGTGCAGTCTTTACGGGCATACAGCGTAAGCTTTCCATTCAGAGTGATGTATTCAAGCGGCTTTGTTAGAGGATTAAGGCCAACACTCTGACAAACTGCGGTGTAGTAATGAGATTTTTCATCTGGGGAAAGTTTGGACAGATCACCTTTAATGATAACCTGTTCCATTAACTCTCCAGGGGAGAGCCGTACAACTTCATTCATGTTCTATTTCTCCTCTTTAATGGTGATAGATAGGCTTTTTGAGCGAGTTGCAATAATGCCATAGCCTGTGGCTTTTCTGGCATTGTCAGGAACAAGCTCTTTAATGGCTTTAACGGCAGCATCAAAAGCCTTAGCTGCATTTTTGTTGGCTTTCCAATCTTCAGCAGCATTAGCAAATTGATTGTTGCCGGTCATATCCACTTCGATCAGATCGTCAAACTTAATTTCGACCTTTGGCTCTGCCGCGACAAGAGATGGTGGAGCAACGTTGGATTCAACGTGGCTCCAAAACTCTTCTTCTTTATCAATGAGACGGTCGATAAAGTCATTGTCCCTAGGGACTTCAAACTTCTGCCATGAAGACCCGCCGAAAATAACAGACAGGTAGGCCATGTCTCCTCCAGCTACAGCCATATTGTGCTGTAATTGGGTATAAGCCTTCGACACAGCCTCTTCTGGCTTGGTGAAACCATTATAGCTTTTGGCTTCCCACACATTTCCACAGCATCTGCCGTCGAGATTGCAACGCATGAAATCATGCACAGGGTGAATGAGTGGTTCATTGACGAGATCAACGACAAGGCCCGTCTGTTTCCAAAAGAACCAGCGATTGAGCGGCTCATTCCATGTCCCATTTTGCACAGGAAGATTTAGAGAAAGGTCATCTCCTGGGTCAATCCCCACCTTAACTTTCCACAGCGCAAGCCAATCACCGGACATAATCTTTTCAGCATCACTGCCGCCGATCCCAAGGAGTCGGTTGCTGCTAAAGGTCGCAGGCTTCTTTAGAAGTTCTTCAATGTCGTAAATGGTAAGTTCTGAAATCTGCTTCATGGCAGCAACCTCACTACGTAGCTTGTAGCAATGCTGATCAAGACGTAAATAGCAGGAAGCGTAATCATGCAAATGATATGCACCAAACTTCCATGAAGACATTTCTCTTTCACAGCAACACTCCTATCAAAACACCACTCAGGAAAACACAGGCATATTTCAAAGCTAAAACCTTCTTTGTCTTTAAGCGAATTGTATTCCTATCGATGTTGTGAAGGATAACCCGCGCTGTAAAGGAATCTGCTATATCGTAATAGCTTTCCATTAGGAATACTCCCCTTGAGCTTTTCTCAGATCTTCGATTAATTTCTCAGGCTCATCGTTCATATATGCTTCTATATAAGGAACAAGCCCATCATCACCACCTGAGCAGCCTAAGCGCGAATCACGCCATTTAAGGACATATCTTCCATCTTCACTTTTGATATATTCACCGACTTCAAAGCTTGTAAGCATGTAATCTGCTTCAGGATCGTCTCCTGGTTGCCAGCATCCCAACGAGGTAGAAAAATAATCCCGACTACCTTCTGAATAGCTGCCAACAAGATTTAAACGGACATCAATACATATCCATTCTACCTCATCCGTTCCACTAATTGGGACCGGAACCTCAAGCTCAATATCATGGCTGAAACTAACCCCCATAATCCGCCTCCCAGCGAAAAATTGAAAGCATATGTTAGGCTGCCTAATAGGTTCGGTCAATGAAAAGTTTTAAGTCTAGCTAATAGATAATTGGTTGACCAATTTTGTCATGTCAGGCTAGAATGCTGCCCATGAAAGATACGGGACTTAGAAAAGCGATTAAAGCTGCCGGAAGTCAGAGTGAATTAGCCAGATGGCTAGGCTGCACTCCTTCCGCTGTTTGTCAGTGGACAAAAGTTCCACCGGAACACGTTGGTCCGATTGAAACAAGGACGGGTATTCCATCGTATGAACTGCGTCCTGATTTGTTTTCCAAGCCTATAAAGAAGACGGGATCTTGATGAGGACATTGATACTTCTTCTAGGAATGGGGGTTGGAGGCGTTTTCCTTCTTCTCGCGGTTTGGAAAGTGTGGGAGTGTTTTGAGCTATTTATGGAGGGGATCCATGATGACGAGGGATTTGATTAGCCAAATATCGCTTTACACTGCTGGTTTTGTGCTATTTTCTATGGCCCTGTCTTTAATTCCCAGACGACGGAAATGCGCTCCAGATGCCCCCTCGTCTGTTGAGCGCAAAGCGGGGGGGAGGTTGTCCTCCCCTGTCCTTCCCCCCGCGCCCTTTTTCTAAAATGAAACGCCCTGAACAAGCCCTTCATAAGGCTTGCGCCGATTTTGCACGTCTAACCGTCAGCAATGATGTTCTGTGGTTTCATGTTCCAAATGGCGGGGGAAGGTCAGCCATTGAAGGCGCCATTTTAAAAGGACTCGGAACCTTGGCTGGCGTTCCAGACTTGACATTCATATGGCGTGGTAATAACGAGGAAGGGGTAAAGGTTGGCTTTATAGAGTTTAAAGCTCTTAAAGGTAAACTAACAGAGTCCCAGAGTGTCTTTAGGTGTCGTTGTACATCCGTTGGCGTCCAATGGGAAGAGTGCCGATCAGTAGATCGATTTAAAGAGATCCTCAAGGAGTGGGGTGTACCGATGAAACGGGGGAAGTAAATGCTTGAAGGACAGCACGATAGATTTCTTGAAAGAGTGAGGTCTTCATCTGAGGCTGTCCTTGCTGTAGCTGCTTGGCTTAATCGTGGAGGTTATGACCTTGAGATTCCTGGGTTAAACTTTGCTCCAACAGCAGCAGAGAGCAAAAACTATGTAGATAATGGTGACATTGTTATTGTTGAAAGGAGGATAGTTGAGGTTAAGCAGCTTGGGGTGGAATTTACAGGGCCGCATGATTGGCCTTTTAAAGAAGTCTTTGTTTCAAACAAAGCCACAGTAGACAGAAAAATTAATAAAAATGTGACTTATATTTCATTAAATAGTTCAATGACCGTCGCTGCAATAATAACTAATGAGACAAAAACGAAATGGTATGTAGTTGAATCGGTTGCTAAAAATACAGGAAATAAAGAATTATTTATGGCGTGTCCAAAAGGGTTGGTTAAATTTAAGAGAATAGTTAAATGAAATACAGGGTCATCCTTGCAGATCCTCCTTGGAGCTTTGCGACGTACTCTGACAAGGGTAAGGGAAAGTCTGCCGAACAACACTACTCAACCATGTCATTGGACGACATATGCAGCCTTCCTGTCAAAGAGTGGGTTGAAGATGATGCCGCATTATTCATCTGGGCGACTTGGCCCACGATCTTTCAGACAGAACGGGTGATCAATGCTTGGGGGTTCAAATACAGTGGTTTGGCTTGGGAATGGATTAAGAAAAACCCTGTGACGGGGAAATTTGCTTTCGGATGCGGTTATGGCACTCGCAAAAATTGTGAACCTCTTTTATTGGCTCGTCGGGGAAAGCCATTTTTAAAGAGCCGTTCAGAGAGGGATTTTATGTTTTCTCCAAGGAGAGAGCATTCTAGGAAACCGGATGAAACGTATAGCCGGATTGAGAGAATGTTTGATGGGCCGTTTCTTGAATTATTTGCAAGACAGGAGAGGGAAGGATGGACAGCATGGGGCAATCAGACCAACAGGTTTACAATTCAGAACACAATTCCCTCGCTTGCTGGGAGCTTTGTATAGCTGCTTTGAGGGCGCAAGCTGTCGCCGGAAAGAAGCTGTCTCCCCAGGAAATGCTTGAGAGGGTTGATAATGAAGAGAGTTAAGCCTTGGCTCAATAAAGGCTTGGCTATTTGGACTGAGGGTGACACCGCTTATTTCTCTGTGGCGTTCACTTGGCGTCTCGATGATGCCTACCAACAAGCCGTTTTCTATAAACAAATGGGTTACAAGATCCGGGCTGGTGGGCCGGGAATCTTTACAAGGAAGCATTACCTTGCCGATGTCGCTGAGATCGGAGGAGATATTCCTGATGCGGTAACACACCACCATCCCGATGCTACATTTGCCAGCAGAGGGTGTGATGTTGGTTGTTGGTTTTGTGTTGTGCCAAAGATGGAAGGCAAGACATATACGCTTTTGCCTGATTTCACGCCTAGGCCAATCCTTTGCGACAATAATCTCTCAGCACTTCCTGAAGAGTATCAGCGGCATATCATCGAGAAATACAAAGGTGCAGGGGTTCCTCTGCTTGATGCTAACTCAGGATTTGAACCAAGGACATTTTCAGAGGACGTGTTTCTTAGGTGGAAAGAGATCAACAAGGGCGCTTGGCGGTTTGCCTATGACGACATGAATGATCGAGAGCATGTCGAACGGGTAATGGCAATGCTGAGAAAGTATGAAGTCTCTCCTGCAAGGATCCAGGTCTATACCTTAATCGGAAATGAGCCAATTGGTGTCTGCATGGGGCGGATTAAAGAGGTTATCCAATGGGGAGGCCAGCCTTACGCCCAGCCAGTAATGAAGCTTAATGCCTTGAAGAAAGAGCCAATGGTTCGTCACGATTGGAGCCGTCGAATGCTGATCGATGTCCAGAGATGGGCCAATGGTCGATATTGGAAATATGCTCCAGACTTTGCGGATTACCGTAGGTCAACATACACATCAAAACAGATAGAACCGGGGATGTTAATATGATTGAACCAACAGCAGTTGTGTCTTTTTCCGGAGGGAAAGACAGTACCGCAACAGCCATTCTGGCCATAGATCGATATGGATTAGGGAGAGTAAGACTTGTTTATGCAGACACAGGCAATGAACATGAACTTACCGAAGATTATGTCCGTAATTACATTCCAGAAAGACTTGGGGTCCAGGTCGAGGTTGTTAGAGCGGATTTGACGCAGGATATCGAGCGTAAGCGTAAATATGTGGCTGAAAAATGGCCAGCCAAAGGGGTTCCTTCTGAAGTTGTTTCAAGAGCAATGCAGGTTTTGGTTCCAACGGGCGTTCCATTTTTGGATTTGTGTCTGTTGAAAGGCCGGTTTCCTTCCAGGTTAGCGCAATTTTGCACCCAGTTCCTGAAGAGATATCCATTGGAGAAATATATGTTCTCCATGATTGACGATGGATTCAAGCCTGAGTCCTGGCAAGGGATCCGCAGGGATGAGTCACGAAACAGAGCCGATGCCAAAGATGAGGAATGGGTTGCAGAGGGATGGAAGGTTGTCAGACCTATTGCAGCCTGGACAGCAGAACAGGTCTTTGATCTTCTAAAGGAGCGTGGCGTCGATCCTAACCCGCTTTATAAGCTTGGCTGTGGCAGAGTAGGCTGTATGCCTTGTATCAATGCCACGAAAGGGGAAATCAGCGTTATAGCGTCTCGCTGGCCTCATCACGTCGATAGAATCAGGGAATGGGAGCATCTGGTTGGGGAAGCCTCTAAAAGAGGGTTCTCTACCTTTTTCACGTTCAAGGATACTGAGATGTCTCCTGAAGAGGTCTGGAATGTAGGAAACATTGATGAAAGGGTTGCATGGTCTTTAACGGGCCATGGCGGAAAGCAGTTTGATCTGTTTTCTGTCGATGTTTCTGAATGCTCCTCAATCTATGGGTTATGTGAATGAGCGTAAGAAGAAGGCGTATGCCGAAAGGTGAGGAGATTGAATCAGCGCCATTTCTACCCTTGGTTCATGTCGGGTGGGACGGTCGGGGAGATGAGGTCTACCTATGGCTCTTTTGCCTCTGGGTAACTCCGGAGAATTTGGAGAGAGCTATAGCTTATTGGGGAAAAGATTTCTGAGGGGATAAGTATGATTTCTGACAGAAGAATGGTTGAGTTGGCTCTACCGGCAGCAATGCTCTACAGGGTTTTCAATTCCTGTGTTGCCAGGATTGAAGAGAAGCCAACAGATGAGGAACTTAGTGCCGATCTTCAGGTTTTGGAGTGGCTAAGGGAGGCTGCTGTTGAACCTTTTACGGGTACAGACCGGGGGAAAATGAAGAAGCTGGCTTCCAGAACTTCCAGGGTTCAGAGGGAAATTCTTTTCCCATTGGAGGACCGACCGGCCATGACAGCGTTCGTCGCGGTTCTTCATTGGCTCAAAAATAAGCTCGATTCTGATGAACTTGTCCTGGTTGAAGGGTCTAACTTCGATAAAGCCGTCTCGATGATTTTAGAAAATTTAGCAGCACATGAGGACATTTATAGTGCTGTTGAAAAGAGTGCAATAAAGGCTGCTAAACGTATTGATGAGCAGTTGAAAGCAAGGGGTTATTTTGTGTGAGATACATCTAGCAAGCTGCCAATATCGGAGGCAAAGATGAACTCTGATTTAAGAATAACAATAGGTTTTTGTGACCATCCAAAGACAAAAAGGTTAATCCGAAAGTGTGGGGATAAAGCATTTAGGTGCTTAATCCGGCTTTTTGAGCATACTGCTAGGTATAAACATGACGGTGTGCTCAGTAACATGGATTGCGTTGACATTGCTATTGCCAGCGATTGGCAAGGCGATGAAAACGAATGGGTAAACGCACTGTGCGAAATTGGGTTTTTGGACATCGTTGACGATTACTTTTGCGTTCACGATTGGTCTGCACATAATCCTTATGCGTGTGGTGCGGATAAAAGATCCGAGAAAGCCAGGAATGCTGCTAAAGCACGGTACAATAAGAAGAAATTAACTCCTGCTCGTAGCAGTGCTTCAAGCACGTTTAAGCAATGCTCTGAGCAAGAATTAGCAGTGCTAAACTCTGCTTGGAGTTATGCCCCATCTCCAGATCCAAAGAGATCTTCAGAGGATAGTAAGATTGTTAGTAACAGTAAGACTCTCTGAGAGAGGTAAGTAGTGTTCCCGGTTGAGTGGAAAATCTTCAAGGAGTGCAACTATGAGTGAGCGTAAGCTTAGAGACTACCAGATCAAGGCCATCCATGATCTTCGGGTATCTCTGCGGTCAGGAAAGAAGCGTCCAGTGCTGCAACTGGCGACGGGTGGAGGCAAGACCGTTATTGCAGGAGAAATCATTTCCTTGGCGAGATCGAAGGGTCACAAGGTTCTGTTTGTGGTTCCGGCTATCAGCCTGATTGATCAGACCATCAAAAGTTTTTGGGATCATGGGATCCGAGATGTTGGGGTTATTCAGGCTGATCATCCCCTGACAGATCCTAGCAAGCCAGTGCAAGTGGCAAGCATCCAGACGCTGATTCGTCGGAAAAAGCCAGAGTTCAACCTCGCCATTGTAGACGAGTGCCATCGCCAATTTGAAAAAATGAACGATTGGCTGAAATCGGAAGAGATGCAGAAAATCCCTGTGATTGGGGTTAGTGCTACGCCTTGGGCCAAGGGGATGGCGAAGACGTGGGATGATTTGATTGTTTGCGCGACGACGCAACAGATGATCGATGACGAATGGCTGTGCAAGTTCAGGGTTTTTGCTCCTACCCATCCTGATTTGTCTGGGGTGAAGGTCGTTGCGGGGGATTACCATGAGGGGCAATTAGGGGAAAGGATGAACAAGCCAAAACTCGTTGCCGATATCGTTGAAACCTGGATTCGGATGGGAGAGGGGCGCCCTACACTGTGCTTTGCCGTCAATTGCGCCCATGCCAAAGCCTTGCAGGACAAGTTTGAATCTTCTGGAATCCCGGCTGGTTACATTGATGCTTACACTGATTCTGATGATCGTGAGATCATCCGTAAGAAGTTTCATTCAGGTGAATATAAAGTTGTCGTTAATGTTGGAACCCTTACTACTGGAGTGGATTGGAACATATGGTGTATAATTTTGGCAAGACCTACAAAAAGTGAAATGCTTTTTTGCCAAATTATTGGAAGAGGGTTGAGGCTTGCTGAAGGTAAGGAAAGTTGCTTGATTTTAGACCATAGCAATACTCATACGAATTTGGGGTTCGTTACGGATATAATCCATGAAGAGTTAGACGATGGTAAGCCCAAAGGTCCAGCTAAGAAATCTGAACGGTTGCCGAAGGAATGCCCAAAGTGTCAAAACCTGCGTCCTGTCGGGGTTGTGGTTTGTCCTGCCTGTGGTTTCAAGCCAGAGGTCAAAGACATGGTTCAGCAGGAGGAAGGAGAGCTTATTGAGATTTCTCGGAAGGGCAGAGAAAAGGGCGGTCCTGCGAATTGCATTCGGATGGGAGGCATTTGGGTTCCCTTTGGAGAATTTTACGGGATGCTCAAATTCTACGCTAGGGAGAAGGGCTACAAGGAAGGTTGGGCGTCCAACAAATATCGCTCTGTGCTTGGTGTTTGGCCAAATGCTTACAAGTTCAGTCCTGCAATACCGCCATCTTGGGAGGTCGAGGCGTGGATAAAAGCGGATCAGAGGAAATGGGCGAAACAGCAACCCAAGAGCGCATTGCCATCATCACCGTGGAAGCCAAGATCCCCGTCAAGTGGGCTGAATGGTTGGCGATGATTACGACCATGCCAAAGCCGGTTGATTACATGGATGCTAGATGGCAAAGGATCAAGAATGATGCTTGCCTGTTGATCGACAAGTGGCACAATCAGATCACCAAAAATGGCTGGGGAGTGAACGATATTAAGGGTTTGATTGTCGTTATTGACGGAAATCCGGTGATAAACGTTGGCAGGGGTGATGTGACCGTCAAGGTTCTAGCGACGGGAACTGAGGAAAAGATTTTCTGGCGTCCAAATCCGGGGAAGGTTGCCCGGTGGGATTTTGGAAGGAGGAAGGCGTGATGGGTGTGTCAATCATCGAACGGGCAGCAGGCCGATGGGATGAAATTCTTCCCAAGCTTGGGTTTGGTTCTGATTGGATGAGAAAAAAGCACGGTCCCTGTCCCATGTGCGGCGGGAAAGATCGGTACAGATGGGGAAACAAAAAGGGATTGGGGGAATATTACTGCTCTGGGTGCGGAAATGGTTCGGGGTTTGACCTTCTGATGAAAAGTTTCAATCAGGATTTCAAGACGGTTGTGAAGAAAGTTGAGGAAATCATCGGGGAGGCCCCGCCCCCGAAGATCAAGCCGAAAAAGGAAAATCCCTATTTGCAGCGGAAGCTGATGGTCAGCCTTTGGGAATCCGGTCGGACAGTGCAGTGGGACTGTCCGGTTGGAATGTATCTTTCAGGACGGGGGATCTGGCGGGATCATTTCCATCACCTGCGTTCGGCAATGGACGTAAGGTTCTCAGGCTCTCCTCCTATGACTTTCCCGGCCATGCTTGCCAAGGTAATCTCGCCAGAGGGGAAAGCCGTAAACATTCATCGGACCTTCCTGACGACTGACGGTGAGAAGGCTCCTGTGGGGAATGAATGCAAAAAGCTCATGTCGGGGATGGTTCCCGCCGGATCTGCGGTCAGGCTTTCCCCGGTGAAGGATGAAATGGGAATTGCTGAAGGGATTGAGACGGCGCTTTCTGCGTCGATCTTGTTCAACATTCCGGTCTGGAGCGTTCTAAACGCCAACAATCTGATGAAGTTTGTTGTCCCAGACGGTGTGAAGCGTCTGGTGATCTTCAGCGACAACGATGCAAGTTTCACAGGACAGTCTGCGTCCTTTGCCTTGGCGAGGGAATTAGCCCTGAAGGGTAAGCTTCAAATCGAGGTAATGGTTCCGGCCAGAAGCGGGGAAGATTGGAACGATGTTTTGGTGAGGAAGTAAGCCATGGGATATGGGTGTGGTTTTAAAATCGACGCTATGGCCGAAAATTTGACCGGAGAGGCTCGTTTGTGGTGTCTCCGCTACCCCTATAGCAGAGAGGTAAAAATAGGGGCTTCCTAGGTCAAAAAATCTCATTTGATAAAAAACCACCTAAACCCTTCTCTCAGGTGGGACTGATTGTTGATTATCGTGGTGGGTTTGGTAGAATGCTGTTGCTCAACCGAGTTGGATGGTTCTCGGTCTGAGTGCTTGCTGGAGAGTGCAAACTTAATCCCCCGGCGCGGGTTGAATCGCTGCCGGGGGATTTTTTTATTCCTTAACGTAGCGTGTTATCAGGAAACACAGGATTTCTATGGTCCTGGGAATTTTCCGCTGTCCTGATTCCCATCGATAAACAGCGGAAGGTGTAACTCCCAAGTTAAAAGCGGCTTGACTCTGTGTGTAACTCATGGAATCCCGCCATGTCTTAAAATCATCGGCTGTCATATTTCAGGCGATGTGTTGAAGGCTTTGACATAATTGCGATAGGTTTTAAATCCTCCCATTTTGTACCAGAGGTCTACAAGCTGTTGGTCATGGAAGTGTCCTTGACCGGGATCGCTGTTAGATTTCCCCTTGATTTCTGAGTAGGTTTCTCCCTCCCAGAACTTTTTTAATACGAGTTTTGCCTTTTGCAAATCGCAAGTGAATTGCCCTTTGGCGTTAACGCACAGATCTCTTAAATCAATGTCCCCGTCATCAGTGAGAAGGCGCCCATAGCCATCATAAGTTCCGATAACTGGTGGGTTATCAGGCCGAAGAAGAACGACTTCAAACTGATCTTTGTCGTTTCCAGAGCAGGAGTTCATAATCGGTAGGTTGGTTTTAGCGCAAGTCCAAGAGAAGAAACCCATTTTTGCCTCCTAGGAATAGACGCATTCGCCAAAGAGAGCGAGTTGAAGCCAGATGTCGGCGTGGTCGGCGTCGAAATCCTCATTGCGGATATCTGCCCAGAGGTGAGGACGATATTTCAGCATAAGCTTCCAGCCTTGTTCTAGGGATGCTGGAGTAAGCTTGAATGTCCCATCGTCCTCCCCGGCGACAATGTCGATTTCAAAATCCTTGGTGTAGAGAGAAGGCTCTGCATACCAAGGCCCCTCATACTTCTCCCCAAGCTCTGCCTCAAATTCTTTTCTGGTTGGTTTCATCAGATAAGCACCGTCAATCCAATAGTTTGAGCCTCCCTCAAAGCATGTGATCATCAGGTGCCGGATGGTGTCCGTATCAAAAGCCAGATCTTCCGTGACGATTGTCATTGTGTGATCCCCTTTGCGAATTTTTCATTGATGCGAATAACATCCTTAAAGGTCTTGATTGAGACTAAGGCGAGATTTTCACCACCAAACTCTAGTGATTTTTCTGTTACGCCTTCGATTATCCCAATTGCAACGCCCATAAGCAGTGTTAATTGCGCCCTAGCTATTTCATTTTCCCCTTTTTCACTTATCGCTAACTCTATCAGGTCGAATCCTTGACCTAATTTAAGGTTCACATCGTCTACGGTTTTAGCGATAATATCAGCGACAATTTTGTCCATTATCATGGCTCCCACCTGTCATGGATTGGAATAGCTTGGTTAATACAGTTTCCGGTGAGCCTTCTAACGAGTTCACTAATGCGGCTATCGGATGAATAGGCGAAGTTTCCCCCGAACATCGGTCCAGATCCCTTCTTCCTTTGAAGAGGAACTAGGAAGCAATATTCCGGGTGATGAGCGTGGTTTTTAAGTTCAACGGCTGGGGCATCTTCAGATGCGGTGAAGAGTTGCGGAACACCATCGCCAATAAGAGTTAGCTTTATGGCTTTCCCGCTGATTCCGTCATATGTGCAATCTCCGAAGTTCGGATCGGCATTGCGATAGACGTACAAGGTCATTCCTTTGTTCATTTTATCGATCCAACATGAGGCCAAGAACGAAAAGGGCGATGGCTGGTATTAAAACGACGATATATGCATTCATTCTTCAGTCCTTTCTGGCATTCTTTCATTTTTGATTGCGGTGATAACGCAGGCGACATCGAGCGGAAATCTTCTGGCTTGGCGACTGCTAACCCCGTAATGGTCTAGGTCGCATTCCAAAATTCTCTTCATTTTTCCCTTTTCATGTTGCCAAAGCACAAAGCCATGCTCCCCGGTTTGGACATGAAACTCGTCTGGTTTGAAATTGCTGCTTTCAATCATAATCATGTCGTCCACCTGATCATCGCAGGTAGGAACGGGAACAAGCTTAACGTCTGGAATATTCATTATTGCGCGTTCCAGGCGTTGATAAATCCACCTGGATTCTCCGAAGAAGAGATTCTCAGGCTTTTGCTCCATTGGTGTCCATTCGGTCATTTTGTCCTCCAAAGTCTTCCTGTGACTCCTAAACCCCAGCTTGGGCTTTCACCAAGTCTGGGGTTGAAGTTTTGATGGTTGAAAAAAATATCAAATGATCCTTTCGTATTGATAATCCGCCCATTCATTCAGTTGCTTCATAAAGCGGTCGTAGTCCTCCTGAGAGAGGTTTACGGATGACATGAAGGCTTTGTCGGCGGCATTGACGTACTGCTCGACGTAGCTTTCTATGGCATCTTCAGAGATTGGCGCTTGAGGATCCGGAAATTCCCATGGCAGGGTGTCCAGGTCTTCCAGGTAGCATTGATGCTCGATCTCTTCAAAGGTCATTTATGCCTCCTAATAGCCTGCGGCTTCAGCTTCATAGTCTCGTTGGCTTGTGCTGATTTCCTTCCAATCCGGAAATCCATATTCATTAAGGGTTTTTCCGTCCCAGGAAGATTCTCCAGATCGATCAAGGCGGCCATCACAATCGTTTGCCCGGTCTATCCATTCCCGGTGTATTTTTCCGCCATCGTTATAAATGGTTGTGGATTCTGACACCCATCCCTCTTCTGTATCCTCGTAATCGTACCAAGAGAAACGCTCTCCAGGGGCAAGCCGCACTGTCCTGCGACGGCCATTCCGATAGAACGGAACTAGGATTGTTCTCATTTATTCCCCCTTCTTGCAGATTTTGATGGCCTTGGCGCGATGTTTGCCTTTGAGGTATTCCAGCGACTGTTCAAAGTCTGCCGATGGAACCATGACCTGGATTATCATAATTCCATTGGTGCTTTTGAGTGCGACATCGAGTGCCGCTTGGGTATCTTTCGTCATCGAAACCTCCTCTGTTTCTGACTCCTTAACCCCGCCAGGGTTTCCCCTGGCAGGGCTTTGAATTGCCTGGTTTTTTTGTTATGAATGTGTGTATCCATCCTCCTCTATGCCTAACCACATGCCACCCCAATGCACCATTAAGCAGTCTCCGAAAGCTCGTTGTACGGTCTTGCGAAAGGCTTTGTAGGAAATGCCTAATGGAGTGCGGTCATAGACCCGCTTTAAGGCTTTGCGCTGTTCTTTGGTGATGGGCATGGCTATTCTCCTAGTGACCAATCGATGTTTTCCAGGTCATCAGCGGCTTGCTCGACAAGGTTAATCTTCTCTTGTAGGTCTTCGCCCTTCTGGCTTTCCTGCCAAGTTTCTGTCTTGCCATAATAATAGTCCTGAAGGCGTTCTTGTTCTTCTCTGAGCATTTCAAGAGCTTCTGTCACAAGGTCTTGCGCCCTTGAGTAGATATCTTTGTCGATCTCTGTTGCCTTTGCCATTATTCATCGTCCTCTGCGTTGTGTTCCCAATGGCCTATAGTGTTGCCATTGGAGTCTTTGATTTTGCCCATTGTGTCGCCACGATGGACGAGTCTGATAATGTCACTCAGGATAAATTCAATTTCGTCACGGTCTTGGTCATCCGTGAAAGCGTCATTATCGGTTTGAAACTCGATAAGGAAGTGCATCATGCGGCCCCGACAAGTTCGGCATTATCTGCGTTGACGTTTTCACAAATTTTCCGGCAATGGTCCCATCGACCCCAATTGATAGCTTCCTGGCCAGATAGAAAGGCAAGCTGATGAATGATTAGATAGACGGCTTCATCCTGGCTGGGTTGAATGCCGTCTTCCTGGGCATCGTCTTCCGCTTTGACTAAAGCTCTGGCGATAGCACGGACGTTACAGGCGCCATCGTTGATAAAAATTGCATCTCTGTGTCTTGAATACATGGCCAAACCTTCCCTGTTTTGCCTTGGTGATAAAGAAATTGTATGCCATTGGCATAGCTGTTTCAACAAAAAAGTTCTCAGGTAATCCCTGATAGTCCCATTGGATCAATTTAATCCCCGCCAATGTCTTTCGCTTGTCAAGGTATGGGTTTTTGGTACAATAAGCCTATGGAATCCCTAGATATTCAGATTTTAGACCAAGAGGCTTTGGTCACTGTGCTTGGCGAGGCGCTTCATAGTGCCTTGTCGGCGCTATCTGGCACGGATTTATCCCGTCACGATGTAGCACAAGAGGTAATTTATGCACTGGAGGACGCAGTGGAGGACGACGAGGCGCAGATCCATAGGGTTAGCGAGGATTTGGCGCAGACATTGGTTGTATTGGATCGATTGTCTGGGGGAGGCTCTGGCATCCTGCAAGACATGCTTGAAAAGCGTGTTGAAGCGATTAATCGGAAGCTGGACGATCTAAGGCGGTACATTGCAGCGAGGAAGGAAGGCTTGCGTGTAATGGAAGGCGTGAGCTACCGGGTTGACTATGAGCAGTAGCGAGGAAGCTGTTCTGATCGTATCTGAGTGTGAAAAAACGATGCGTTGCAGCCTGCGGTATCCTCCTTGTGAAAGTGATATGGCTCTTGATTGGTATGCTGGTTTGGTCCGTTTGGTAATGATTTGCATGGCAGATAGTTTGAAGGTGCCACCGGAGAGAATGTTTAGGGCGGTAATGATGCACGATATTGAGGGAGGGATTAATTGAGCAGAGCGCAGCCTAACTTGCTTCCTGGCGGTCTGACGATGCGGCAGGCTAATTTCGTTACGGAGTATCTACGGACAGGCGTTGCAATCGACGCTTTCAAGAGGGCCGGGTATTCTTGGAAAAATTCGTCACCTAACACCTTGAAGACTGATGTTTACAAGCTCCTGCGTCATCCGAAGATTGTTGACGCCATTGGAAAGGCTCACCACAGGGCGGCAGAAAAGAGTGATCTCACTGTAGACAAGCTTCAAAGGGAATTGATGCGGATTGCTTTCTCGGATGTCTCTGAAATCTGCGATTGGACACAGAACAGGGTTATTTTGCGATCTTCGGTAAAGATGGGGAGGGACCAAACCGCAGCGATCGCTGAAGTTAAGAAGACCAAGGATGGGGTTGTGGTCCGTATGCACGACAAGCTTTCAGCGATTGACAAGCTCTGCAAGATGCTGGGTTTGGCGGAAGGTGCCAAGAAGGCGGGGGACGATGCGAAGGATGTCACGCCAGAGACGGATGAATTGAGGAAGAAGCTGTTTAAGCTTCTATCAGACAGGAACCGCTCGGATCCGATAGACGAGCCTGCGATTCCTGCTCTGATCGACCAGCCTAATGACAATGGCTAGATTGGACGTTTTGGTTTCTGAAAGGGTTCAAGGCCAAATGCTATCGCGGCACACGCCAAAGCAATTTGATTTGATATTGGGGTTAGTTCCCCTTTGGCGTTTGTGTACCCGGCTTCCAGTTGCCAATACCAGTTTTGGGATAGTTCAAGGAGACGAGCGGCTTTCGCTTTGGAGAGGCCCAGGCTTTCCCTCCAGGCTAAAAGTTCGGAATGGTGGAACGCCATTTTCAGCCCTCCCAATCGGAAATGTTGATTTTGATGGTATCTGGGGCGCTGTGAGAGGCGAATCTTTCCGTCTTGACGCTACCGGCATACACGAGCAGGCCATTAGCGATCTTCTCAGCCTCTTCGGCGCTGATGTAAACCGTTCCTCTGACGTTAAGGACGGACAAGGCGATTTGGTCGCAATAGCGATGCAGGCTTATCGCGGCATCCTTGTAGGAAACGGATTTTTCATTTTGCATGATGGATTACCCCTTGATTCGTTTGCAGTGAATGATCTGGGTGTTGTCGCCGTAGGAGACGCCATGCCACGTCGCTTTGATGTCTCCATTGGAGTCTGGCCCAGCAAACCACACATCATAACGTTTGCCGGCGATGTTATGCCGACCGAGGCGCCGTTGTCCGACAGTGAATCGGAGTGTACCGGGCCAATTAGAGATTTCGACCTTGCCCCAAGAGTAGTCTTCCTCTCTCGGGCCATGGATGAGGTAGAGCATAATTTTCCCTTCCTCGGCCATTTCCTGTCGATCTTGCAAGGCGCAGCAGGCGTAGCAGAACTTGTGGCCATCGGAATTGGTGGCGTAACCCGTTCCGCATGTCCCTTCGGGCGTTTCGAGGTCTTGGTCGCATTGAAAGCAATGGAAAGTGTCGGTCATGGTTCAGGCCCTCATATTCAGGTAAACGAGACGGGCGCCCGGTGTGGCGTTGGAAAAGGTTTCTTTCTCGGTCGCCATCGTGAAGCCTTGAGCAATCTTTCCCTCAACCCAGAGAGATGCAGCTTTAGAGTCTTCCCCAAAGTGCATGGTCGTAGAGCGGGTAACGCCTTCCCCATTCTCCCGGCAACCCGCCTCGAAAGTGTAAAGTTTGTCAGTCATAGCTCACTCTCCTGTTGTAGATACATTGTAGATACCCCGAAGCTTGGCGCTTCACTCAGGACCGACCAAAGCCGGTCCTGGCTGAAAAACCAAACGGCGGATCAGTCCTCAATCCAGAACTGTACCCCTAGGTGATCCGATAGCTTCCTCCCATAAGCCTCAACAGCATCCATATCATCCCCCTCCGCTAACAAAACAGGATCACACCGGTCGTCATTGTACAAACCGTACAACTCTAAAACCTCCCCACCACAACGCAGCTCAATCGCCTCAAAAACCCCACGAACCTCAGATACATCGATGTATTTAACTGTAGACATGGCGCTTACTCCTCTGTGAAACCTCAAACCAGCAACCCCGCAGCTTCCCTCAATACATAGACCAATCAAAAAACCCCGAAAACTCGCTGTGGACCTAGGTTTATCCTCTAATCTTTTCCGCCGCAGCATCGTTGCTGTTGCCCCTCTTATATCAGTCACTGAGAGGTTTGTCACGCGCCAATACCGCAATGACCAAGTTTTTTACCAATGACCGGTAGATTTGACCTAAATCAAATAGGTATGGCGCCCTGACCTATTGATCTAAATCAATACGTCAGCCTTCCTGACCTATTGATCTAAATCAATTGAAGCGGCCCTTCGGGGAACATCTAGACGGACCTGGGAGCGTTTCCCCTGGTTAGATGTCCTCCCGAAAAATCGCCCTGGTTGACTCACGTATATGAAACGAGTCCGGGCAAGCCTCCCCCGACGCGCATACATATATGAACGGACAGGACCATGACCTTTCTTCTGCCGATCCGCCCACCGACCTTCCCTTCTCCTCCTTCCCTACCCTGCACCACAGGACGGCCCCTGGCCGCAACAGTCCCCCCCGCCACCCGCCGCCCCCGGCCCCACACCCCCGAAAACGGGCGAAGGGGTGGGACTCCCCCCTAGTGTGCCCACACGGTGATTGTCGGGGTTTTTTTTTATAATTTGGAATCTGGTAGGAAAGTCCCCCCCCCGGTGGGGGTGGGGTTGGCACTGGTGGGATTAAGTTGATTGGAATGAATAGGGTGGTATCGTGTAGATTGTCTGGTATAATATAGCCTTGTTGGGATTGGTTGAGACGATGAAACTGCTTAAAAGACTAGAGAAGGAGGAATTGGATGCTCTTCAGGAGGAGGAGCGTATTGCGTTGGCGGCGAGGGCTGATTGGTTGGGAAGGGCAGATTCGCCGGATCGGAAGGGCAAGCAGCGTCTTCCTGGTGGTGATTGGACGATACTTTTGGTTAGGGCGGGAAGAGGGTTTGGCAAGACGGAGATGTTAGTACAGGCGGGGTGGTGGGACTGTTACGAGTTTCCGGGTTTGATTGTACATGCTTTGGCACCGACGCAGAGTGACGTTCGTGGGACATTGTTTGAGGGTCCGGTTGGTTTCTGCAATGTTGTACCGAAGGAGTTATTGCTTGGGTGTAGTTTAGACAAGGCATACAACAAGAGCACCCATGAGTTGAGGTTTAAGAACGGGAGTTTGATTAGGGGGTTTAGCACGACGGAGCAGGCCAATCGGTTGCGTGGTCCTCAGTGTAATTTGATGTTGGGTGATGAGTTAGCGGCTTGGGATGTACCTGCGGGAAATTTGGAGACGGCATTTAACGTTAGTATGTTTGGTGTTCGGTTGCCTTATCCGAAGGGTTTGAACGGTGAGTTTTTGCCTGCGAGGGCTGTTTTGGGTACGACGCCTAGACCTATTGGCTTCCTGAAGAGGTTAGAGAGGCGTGACGATGTTAAGGTTATTACGGGGAGTAGTTTTGAGAACATCAATAATTTGAGTGGTGCGTATCGCGCTCAGATTATGAATTTGGCTGGGACGAAAATTGGGAAGCAGGAGATTGAGGGGTTATACGTTGATGAGGAGAATGACCAGAGTATTTTCAAGCGGGGTTGGTTTCGGTTATGGCCGTGTGAGAAGAAGTTGCCTGAGTTTAGTTTTGTGATGGAGGTTTATGACACGGCTTTTACGGAGGAGACGTTTGACAGGAAGCGTCAGGAGAGTGACCCGACTGCTTGTTTGATATTGGGGGTATTTAACATTAATGCGGCGTTTACGGAGAGTGAGCGTCGTCAGATGAATGTTCGTGCGAAGTACGGTGTTGTTATTTGCGATGCTTGGGCGGAGCGGTTGGGTTTTCCTGAGTTGATGGACAGGGCGAGGAAGCAGCATCGTCTGAAGTGGGGGGCGCAGGGAAAGCGGAGTGACATAGTCCTCATTGAAGAGAAGGGTTCGGGGATTTCGTTACGTCAGAGCTTGGGGAAGCACGGTGTACCGACATGGCCTTATAATCCGGGGCGGCAGAGTAAGTTAATACGGGCTAACGCGATTAGTCCGATTGTGGCGCAGGGAATGGTGTTTGTTCCTGAATCGATGCGCCCGGAGAGGAAGGGTTTGCCTAGAGATTGGGTTGAGCCTTTTTTGGAACAGGTCTGTGCATATTACGGTCCTGGCACTACCGAGCATGATGACTATGTGGACGTTCTGAGTTCTGGTCTTTTATACCTTCGGAACAGAAGTATGCTCGAGTCTACCACTGAGAATAAGTATTTAGATATGGATGAAAAAAGGGAACAAGATGAACGCAAAGCTCAACAAATCTATTACAACCAAAAGTCCTCTAGCAGAGGTAATCCCTACGGCTGACCAAAACCAGATTGAGTTTGCCCAAGAGATTTTTGATAACATCGATGGTCGGTATGACAGCAAGATTATCACCAAGGTAGAGCCGGGTGATGACATCGAGTGGACATCGATATCATCTGCATGGACAGATGACCCACGAGAGGCGGCAAATGAAGTCATGGAGAAGTTCAACGCTTATGCCTCGGGGAAAGGAGGCGTATTGCTGTGGAGACTTCTCCCCGCCATGTATGCACGGGAAGGTAAGATCCAGATTAGAACGGTGCTTTCGATTTCTAATTTAGGGAAGGCAATCGAGGTCAAGGAAGAGGCCGATGAGAAGCTGGCTTCCTTGAAGGATATGTCCGTTGGACCTCTTACGCGCCGAAGCAAGGAAAGGAAATGCCCGACCTGCACTTTTTGGGATCGCAAAAGCGCAGAGCATAATGTCGGACTATGCCGCAAGAACCCCCCCGCATTCTGGCCAGAGACACCCTTGCAGAGGTGGGCCTATACAGCAGAAACCGATTGGTGCGGTGCCTATGAGGTGAAACCATGAACTTCGGAAAGATCATTAGCTGCACAGATTGCGCCTATGCCGTCCCGGTTAAACTCCAAAGCGGAGCTAACCAGTGCAGAAAGAACCCGCCAATAGCCGTTCCCGTGCAAGGCCACGGAGGGTTGGGGTCCGTGTCAATGTACCCTATAGTCGGAAAAGGAGACGGGTGCGGCGAAGGGTGGAGCATTCCCGATGTCGGCGGTCTGGGAAAATGATTCCAACAATAAAGAGTTTGAGGTAAAAGTATAAATTCTCTTGCGAAGGACACCCGTCTTGGCTGATGACAAGAACCCCATTCCACCTGATCGCCGCGCTCCTACCGGAAGTCCAGATGACCCCGTCTACCAAAAGACAGGAATGGATTCCGGCGTAGATGTCGGAGAGTATATGTCCGTCGATACAAGCGAAGACGGGCCGGAAATCATCGATAGCCCTGACGGGGGCGCCTTCGTCGTAATCGGAGAGGCAAAGGAATCAAACCCACCAGACCTGGAGTTCTACGCAAACCTCGCGGAAACACTCCCTGAAGACATCATGTCTAAACTCGCTTCCGACCTCCTGAAGAAGATTGAGAATGACAAAGAGTCCAGAAAGAAACGCGACGAACTCTATGAAGAGGGACTGCGGAGAACAGGTCTAGGAAAAGACGCCCCCGGAGGCGCCGAGTTCGACGGAGCCTCTAAAGTCGTCCACCCAATGATGACTGAAGCCTGCATAGACTATTGCGCCCGTATTATGAAGGAAATCTACCCCGTCGCAGGGCCTGTAAGAGAACGCCTCATTGGCGCCCCTACACAGGAAAAAGCCGATAGAGCCAAGCGCAAAGTCGAGCATATGAACTATCAGTTCACAACACAGATCAAAGAAGCTCGGGGTGTGCTGGAACAAACCTTTACTCAAACCCCGCTCTCAGGATCCGAATATATCCTCCTCTATCAGGATCACAGACTGAAACGCCCAAGAATGGAATGTATGCCCTCCGATAAGGTCTACATCCCAATCGCAGCAGCAGACTTCTATTCAGCAAATAGAAAGACGTGGGAAGAAAACCTGACCGACGTGGACTTCAAACAACGCGTCAACTCAGGTATGTACCGTGATCTGGAGTTGGGGAAATCAGACACAACACCAGAACCAAGTAAGGCCGAAGCCGCCAATATGAAAATCGAAGGTATGGAGGATACCGGAGAGAATATCGATGGAGAAAGAACCCTCTATACCTCTATGACCTATGTCGATGTCACAGAGGATATGGCTGACGAACTCGACGTGGAAGAAGCAGGGGAACTCTACCCGTACCTGATCACAATTGATAAGACGACAAAGAAAGTCTTGGCCATCTATCGTGATTGGGAGAAAAACGATGAGGCAAGAGAACCAATCGAACACCTATTCGAGTTCGGATTCATCCCATGGAGAGGAGCATACTCAATCGGGTTTGCACAAATTATTGGAGGACTTTCTGCTGCGGCTACTGGTGCTCTTCGTGCTCTACTCGATTCTGCTCATGCTAATAACGCTGTCACAGCCTTCGTCCTCAAAGGGTCTGGAATTTCGGGACAGTCTTCTCGTCCTCAAATCGGTGAACTCATCGAGATCGACGCAGGACTAGAAACAGACGATATCCGTAAACGGGTAATGCCCCCACCATTCAATCAGCCGTCACCCGTTCTGTTCCAGCTTCTAGGACTCCTCGTCTCCGCCGCTCAAGGCGTCGTCCGTACAACCATGGACGAAAACGCAACCAATATGAACTCACAGGTTCCCGTTGGAACCCAACTGTCCAGAGTGGAAGAAGGGCTGGTCGTCTTCTCACATATCCACGGACGCGCTCATGCCGCCTTCAATAGACTGATAAACGGACTCCATAGACTGAACCGACTCTACCTCCCCGAAACTCTCAGGGTGGACAGAGAAGGAAAGGAACTCATGGTCCGTAGATCTGACTATGATGGCCCCATCGACGCACAGCCCGTATCAGACCCGACACTCTATTCCGATCAGCAACGCTTCATGCAGATCACGGCTATCGAACAAGCCGCCGCTATGTTCCCGCAACTCTATAATATTCGGGAGATACAAAAGCGAAAGCTGAAGCTGTGGAAAGTTCCTGACCCCGATGCTCTCTTGAAGGATGAGCCTAAAGCAACCGAGATGAATGCCATTGCAGAAAACCTCGCAATGTCACTTGGAAAACCCGTGGTCGCCTTTCCAGAACAGGATCACCTCGCTCATCTGAAGTGCATCCTAGACTTCATTCAAAACCCCGTGCTGGGCGCAAACCCACTCATTGCACCCAAATATCTCCCAATGGCATTGCAACATGCAGTCGAGCATATCGTGTTCTTCTATGTTAAACATGCCGTCGATACCGTGGAAAGCGCAGCAGGGGTTAAATCAATAACCGAACTGATGAGCAATGATACCGGAGTAAAAGCGGAGTTCGATAAACTCCTGGCTAACGCCTCAACTGATGTCATGGGCGATATCACGCAAATCCTCCAACAGTACATGCCCGTCCTGCAACAGGCGCAGCAGATGATGCAGTCCTTTATGCCCAAACCCCCCATGGATCCGGCAGAGGCTGCACTCCAGGCACAACAGATGGAGACACAAAGACGTTCCGCCGCCGATCAGGCAGAGAACCAGATCGAACAACAACGCGTGGCTATCGAACAGCAAAACGCGCAAATCAATGCTCTCAAAGTGCAAAATGCAGAAAAATCAGCTACAATTACCGCTTTGACAAAGCTAAAAACTACGCAGATGGATAACGCTACCGCCAGACAATCTATTGTAGATAAAGCGATGGCAGGACAACAAAACCATATGGTCAATGGTGAAGGCTTGAAATAGGAGTGTGTGATGGTAAAGAAAGCCAAAATGGAAAATGGTGGTCACTTGGACGTTGGCGCTTCTAAGCGTTTTGAAACTATGCGTGACTACAGTAAAGACGCTCCCATCCCCCAACATCGCCGTTTGGCAATGGGAGAGAAGGTAGATGGGACAACCTACCCTGCTGAAGATAATATCTCCCTTAAACCGACGACAGGGGGAAATGGTCGTCATATTAAGGGAGCTTGGTAGAACTTCTGGTGGCTGTCGCACTTTCAGTTTCTGGAACAGCCCACCAGAACGAAGCCGGGGATGTCACTCAACCTTAACCACCGTCTTTAGTCATTTGTGGTTGAAGTGATCAAGTGTCGCGGCAGCAGGGGTTTGGTCATTGGCCCCCTGGATTTGGACATCAATCCCCGGAACGGGCTTATCCTTTACGGATTGAGTCAACCCATAGATATGCCTTAGCGATACAATCACCCCATTCGTAAAGCCTCTCCTGACGAATAATCTTCATACGAGGATACCAAGGTGACTTATCGCCAGTAGTAACAAGCCAACGCCAATCAGGAACGGCAGGAATAAGAAGGCAAACTGGAATATCCAATGCACCGGCAAGATGAGCAACTCCCGTATCACAAGTGACAAGAGCATCCATGGATTTTAAAAATGTCGCAGCAGCACTCCACTTGGCTTCAATCAACCCAGATAAATCTGTCACCAAAGCTTGCGCTCCAGCATTCGCTATAGCAGCGGAATGCTTGCCAACCTGAAAGCTGAACAAATCCCAATCAGGGGAATTAGCTAAAGGAAGAAACTCCTCAAAGAGGATGGACCTCCAGCTATCACGCAAATGACCCGTGCTTCCCGCCCAACAGATTCCAACATTGAACCCTGTGCGACTCTGAGGCTTGTCCATTTCAGCATAGGTAAGAAGACCAGGATCCGAAGGAAGCGTATCCGGCATAATGTCAAAAAGCTTCGGAACACTATGAAGAAGGATCTCTTCATCAACTCCATCAACCGCATATCCCTTTAAGGAAATGTCTCCATATTCTTTATATCCCTGGAATAAGGAGTACATCGAAGCTGGGACGGAAAATGTAACCTTGCTTGCATGTTCAGCAATCAAAGGAACAAACCGGGCAAACTGAATAGCGTCACCCGCACCCTGTTCACTGGAAATAAGAATATGCTTTCCCTTCAGATCGTCCGGATATCCGCCAAAAGGTTGAGCAACAAACCTATGATCAATTATATTGATCCTATGTTCGTACTCATTCCACCCCTCATCCCACTCCCCTAGAAGCATCAGAGAGGCCGAATAATCAATATGAAAGGCCGTATTCTCAGGATTATATAAAACAGAGGTTGCAAAAGAATCCCTCGATTCCTCAAACAACCCGATTGCACTCTGCGCTAAACCAAGGATGCTCCAAGCACCCCCAATATTCTGGTTCTTATCGAGAACCTCAGAAACCATAGAAATGGATTCTTCTGGCTTTCCAACGCGCAAAAGAGTGCTGGCCAAATTTAATTGATAGCTAATCTGACTAGGGTCAATCGATACAGCACGACGCAGACAAGCCTCTGCCGCATGATGATTGCCTGCATTAATCCGGATAATACCTAGGCTTGCAAGCTCACGGGCATAAATCAAAGGGTCCATGTTATTCCTTCACAGTAAAAGAGATGGGAGATTTCCCACTGATGTAGGAGAACCATGCAGAGGAAAAAACATTCTCCATGAGTTCTCCAAACTTTTTGATGTTGCAAAGCGGTGAGCTAAGAAGACGATCTCTCATTCCAAACCTTATCGCTCGTAAATAATTTGGATTCTCCGCAAGGGATATAGCCTTTTTGCGATATTCAGCAGGAGAGGAAGCAATGAACTCATCAAGCCATATAGACTTTAAATAGGCTGATGAATGGCGGGAGGGGTAAGTGAACTTAGGAAGAGTGATAACCGGCAACCCCATCCATAAGCATTCAGTCGTTGTAACCCCTCCTGCATAGGGAAAGCTATCAAGCGCAATGTCAACCTGACCCATTGCCTCTTGATGCTCCTCTGAAGAGGAATAGCCAAGAAAGGAAATCCTCTCAGGATTAATCCCCCGATCACTGAACATCTGGCGATAACGAGATACAGTGTCAGGACAGTCCAAAGCAGGAGACTTCATTAGAAGCTTAGACTTCGGAACAGAGGAAAGAATGTCAGACCACAACGTTATGACGTTAGAGCCAATCTTTTTCAGAACATTGAAGGATCCAAAGGTGATGTACCCATTCCTGTCAAAGGGTAAGGAAGGAAGAGGATCATAATAAGAAGGCTCAAAACATACCGTTGTATGAGGAAGCTTGATCAGCTTCTCAGTAAAATACTCGTCCAGGCCATCAAGCTCAGTCTTACTGGCAATCAGGTAATCCATTTGAGGGGAACCCGTAGTGCCAGGATACCCAAACCAAGTCATTTGAATCGGGGCAGGCTTTCTTGCAAAGACCTCGAGTCTATTCCCAGCCGTATACCCGGCGAGATCAACCAGAATATCAATTTCATCCAACATGATACGTTTGTGAAGCTCATCGTCATCTAATCCATAAGCAGGAACAAAGGCCCCAACGTTCCTGAATCTCCTTGAGATATGATCCTCAAGTGGTGTTGTTGAATAGAAAAACAGGCTATAATTCATGTCAGAAAGGTACTCAGCAACCGGAGCAACCGCTAATCCAACAGGGTGCTTTCTAAGGTCGCCAGAGACAAATCCGATTGTTGGTCTTGTATGCTCCCGTTTCTGATGGAGCGTAATCGGGTAATTCAGATGACGACGGGCGACAAACTCAGACTGAGCAAGGACAAGAACAGGATCATCCTGCCGATAAAGTTCTGAGAAGGCGATATTGAAAGAAGGGTTCTTAGCCATAGGGTCATGGCGCCCCGCTTCCGTAAAACACTGAATCGCTTCATCAACCCGTCCCTGATCGAGATAAATATTGCCAAGATTGTTCCAGGCACTCGTAAAAAATGGGTTGAGTTCAAGTGCCTTCTTTAGGGAAACTTCCGCATCTCCAAGCTTGCGAAGGCTCTGAAGCGTAAGCCCAAGGTTGCTGTAAGACTCACTGCTGTTGGCATTCAAATGTATAGCCTCTCTGAAATGACGTTCAGCCTCCTCATACCTCATAAGAAGATGACAAAGCAGACCGCAATTAATGTTGGAAGGAAGGTTATCTTTGTTGATAAGGATAGAGCGGCGATAGTCCTCAATCGCCTTCTTGATGATACCCGTCTGATGCTCAATCATGGCAACATGGGCGTAAAGGTCAGACCGTTCAGGAGAGAGGCAGACGGCAGATCTGAATGTATCTGCCGCTGCTAAATATTCTCTCTTCATAAAATGACGGGTTGCCTTGGCGAAAAGAGTTACAGCATTCACCATAGGAGGTACGAGCCTCCGCTAATGAGGAACTGAACTTCGTGATTGCCGTATAAGAGATCTGTCTCCAGGCTCATCTTCCTTATGCCCGTTGGTGGTCCCATATAAGCAATCACTTCGTCATAAGTCATGCCGTTCCGAAGGTGCTTGAATTTCTCATCAATCGTTTCAAGCCGCGAGAATGAAGCTTGTTGGACAACTGGCTTCCTGTCCTCCTCTGCCATTTTGTAGATGAGATCCCTGATCTGGCCAGGATCAAAGGAAACCTGTGCAATGCAGGAAACCCGAAGATGATCCTCCTCCATAGAGGGAACTACAGAAATCGGGGTTATCTTAACCACAGAGCCAACCCACGACTTCACTCTCTGAAGAAGCTTCTCATCAACCTTGCCGCTGGATTCATTCGTGGTAATCGTCGTAGAAGCCGTAACGATTGTCCCTGACGCCTCAAGTGCTTTTCTCGCTGCTTTGGCGAAGCAAGCCGATCTTGCAGCGGAATTGGTGTCAGAATCAGAGGCAATATAGGATGCACTTTGCATGACTGTTGCCGCCTCAACTGGGACAAATGAGGCAATAAGAGGGGTAATTATCGTAAGAAGTGGAATTAATTTCCTCATAATGGTCACTCCTTAATGACTTCTGGACGAGGCGCAGAAGCCGGTTGAGGAGGCTCAGAAGCCTTCTTTATGTCGTTATCAAGCTCCTGATAGGCTTTTGAGGCGCGAAAATCATCCCGTGCAGTGTGATCAGACTGAGCAATTGCTTGCACCAGAGGGGCATTAAGTAAAACCCAAACCCGATAACCACCATTCTCAATGACGATCTTCTGATCCTTAACGATGTATCCGGAAATCGGCGCATTGATGGCCGTCTCTTTAACTGTCCTCTCAAAGTGAGAAGCAATGACTCTGGCGTCCTCAAGATGATCGGTTGTTTTTAGAGAGAGCTTTCCGGAAATCTTTTCGGCAATCTGTCGTCTGGCCTGAAGGGAAGCCTTATCGATGGCCAACTGAAGATCCGAACTGGTAGCCGTTGCCACACCGATCAGCTTCCCGTCATCATCAGGTGGGCTTGTGTACCAGCCAGGACTTTCGTCAGCAACCCGGCTGACTTGTTGCTCTATATAAGCAGGAGTCCCCGGCTTCGGGGATGAACAGGCCGTTAAAGCTATCGCAGAGACTGCGACATAAAGAACGTGTTTCATAAAACCCTCCGTCATTTAATCCATTCAGTTTGCTGTCTTGCCCACTCAAGAAGATCACTTTTGCGGTAACTCACATAGTTCCATCTGAACCGGATGTAAGGTGGGCCTCCCCCCGCATTGTTATTGATGGCCATGTTTGCCAAACGCTTTGTGGAAATTGGACACCCAATTGATTTCAGAAAGACGGTTGCCGCTTTCCGATTGAGCCATTCATCCCCATCCTCAAGAAGGAGTTTTGACTTCTTCATGTTCTCCCTAAACTCTTCCTTGAGCTTATCGGTTAAAACGCCAGCCATCTTGTAACCTCACTAAGAAACCCATTGGATCAATCTTATCCCATTGGATTTAGATTATCAAAAGGTTCTTGAACGTTCCCAACAAATCAAGACAATCTCTCCTAATGACGCACTTTGAAAAACTGATACAGCAGGCACAGGCAGACTGTGTCGCGGCGATGATGAAGGCGGAATTAGGAAATTCCCACCTTCATGCGTTTCTCAAGGGGCAGCATGGAGGTTTAACCGTCGCCTTGCAGATTTTTAAAAAAGCAATGCGGCTTGATGCGGAGGAATGATGAGCTTACCGAAGAAAGAAGAAACAGTAGAGGATGTCTTTCCAGAGATCCCTTGTGGACATATACCCTTCGGAATGTTTGTCATTGTCCAGATTAAGTTATCCAAGCGCGTAACGTCTGGGGGCATCATCATCATTGATGATACCAAGCAGACAGAACAGGACAATACGCAGGTTGCCAAGGTCGTCGCTATCGGGCCAGCAGCATTTAAAGATCGTCGTACCTTTGAGCCATGGCCGGAAGGGGCTTGGTACAAGGTCGGTGATTATGTTCGTTGCCCGAAATATGGCGGTGATCGCTGGCGGGTAGATTATGAATATCAAGAGGAAGAGCGTAAGGTGGGGAACCTCGTTCTTGCTCCATCAGTTGTGCAGGGGAAAGTGGAGTTTGCCATGTTCAAGGACATGGACATCCGGTCCTCTGTAGAAGACCCCCTTAAAATCAAGGCGTATATCTAATGGCTGGTAGAGAAGCACAGATCCTGACTGACGACGATGACGATAGTGGCGTAGGCATCGCTGAAGCGGTATCCAGCAATGCACCGGCAGGGCTTGCCAACAATAATGTTGGATTAGGCTCCCGTATCGATAATCGTCCCCCGGAAGCCCCTCAGACTGAATTTGAGATCATCGAGACGGATGATAACTTCAATCCTCTCGATCAAGTCCATGTAGAGCCTGAGAATCGCAATGAAGGACAAGAGGAAACTCTTGTTCAGGAAACGCAGCAGGAACGTGAGGAACGCGCTCATCGTGGTAAGCGTCCTCCGAAAGCTGTTCGGCAGAGGGAAGCAAAGGACCGGACGGTAAGTGAGCTTAATTTCCTTCGTAGCCGGGTTCAGGAACTTGAGACAAAGGTAACGCAAAGCGTTGAGCCTCGTCTTTCTGAGTTCGATGAAAACCGTCGCCGGATGGAATTGACAGCGGTTGAAAATGCTCTTGCGGAAGCAGAGAGCCGCTCAATCCATGCTTATAAGAAAATGTCAGAGGCAATGGTCAATGCTGATGGAGATGCTTTTGCAAAAGCTCTCCAAGAGCGGGATGAAGCCATTCTTCATGGGCAGCGGTTGCAACTCCGTAAGAACCAGATGACGACTGAAGCGCAGAGCATTCAGCAACGTCAGCAGCAACCCGCTCAACAAACGCAACCGACACAGCGTCAGTCTCCGCCGATCCCTTCGATGGTGCAAGAATACATCGATGACTTCACTGAAGAGTTCCCATGGTACAATCCAAAGTCTGGCGATGTAGATTCACAGATTGTCCTTATGCTCGACAATGAAGTCGCCTCTGAAGGTTTTGATTCAAAGACTCCAGAGTATTGGGAAGAATTGCGCTATCGCATGGAGCGCAGGCTTCCTGATCGTTTTGAAAGCCAGAAAGCTCCAAAACAGGCACAAAGAGCAAGACCTCAGACCCAGCAGATTGCGCCTCAAAAACGTGGGCCGCAAATTGGAGGAGGGTCTGAGAGAAGTGCAGGAACACCTTCTAATCAAGTCTATATTAATCCCGACAGAAAGAGGGCGCTTATAGCTGCCGGGGCGCTAGACAGTGATGGAAGAACTGTGGTAAACAGAGATAAGTTTAATGGGTACTTGAAACAGTACCGTGACTTTGATCGCGCAAACGGCGTGGTTCGGCAATGAGCGGAGATCTATACATGGAATCGTATGAAGAGCAGGATATGTCGGAGTCGCCCTCGGTTCGGCGTCAGGGACGTAAGCCTCGTTCAACGATTGCCCATGCAGTGGATGAGCGCCTGGAGACTGAACGGGGCTTTGATGAGCGTGATGTGCAGGAACGTGAGATCACTGAAGACGACCGTCTTGAGATGTTCCGCGACTCCTTGCAACAGTCGGTCTTACCGGACCTTCCTCCAATGCCCGGTTTCCACGTCTGTTGGCTTAGTACATCAAACCCGCGAGATTCTATTCAGTGGCGCATCCGTATCGGATATGAATTGATCCGAACCGATGATCTCCCTGGATGGGATGGTGTGTCTCTTAAAACAGGGGATTACGCTGGTGTGATTGGCGTCAACGAAATGGTGGCGGCGAAAATCCCATTGGGCCTCTACAATAAGTATATGCGAGAGGTTCATCACAACATGCCTTTGCATGAAGAAGAGAAGCTTCGGACTCGTACCGAACTCCTCAAAGATCAGGCAAAGGCAATGGGTAGCATTATTGAAGAAGGTGACGGTATGGCCGAGATCGTACAACGAGCTAGGCCAATGGCGGAGTTTGACGCCTAAAACGTCGTTACTTGCGTTCATGGACTAGCTCTTTTGGGTTAAAAACCTTTTGGAGCTAGACAAAGATGGCATCAATTTCCTCGCCTTATGGCTTGGACCCCATCTCCAATCAGGAGGGGTTCAGCAACCGTTCTCTGCGTATTCAGAACGGTATTGCAAACGGATACGCTACCAGCATCTTCAAAAATTCGCCTGTGACGATTAACCCGGTAACGGGTACAATCCAGGCTGTCACCACTGCTGGCACGACGGCAACGGCAACTGGCCCGACTCAGATCTTCGGTGTCTTCCAGGGTTGTGAATACACTCCGCTTGGTGGTCGCCCGGTTGTGTCGAACTTCTGGCCTGCTGGTACATCAATCGATCCGAACTATGACTTCATGGTGTATGTAACACCGCAGTTCGATTCGACCCTTCGTTTCAAAGTTCAGGCCAACGGCCCGATCACACAGGCGATGCTTGGCGCTCAATTCCAGCTTACAAACTTTGTGGGCAATACCGTAACTGGCCTGTCTCAGGTTCAGTTGGCGGCTTCCCCAATTGCGGCTGGTCAGTATGGCCAAGTCACTCTTGTAGAGTTCTTTGACAATACAGGCGTGTACGGGTCCATCGGTGATGCTTTCACGGATTGCATCGTCATTGTTAATGCCACCCAGCTTGGTGGTGCATCAGCGGCTTCCATCGGCTAATGGCCGTATAGCTAGAGAAGGAGATTAGTTATGGCCACTCCGATGAGGTCAACAGACTTTCGGGCCATCGTTGAGCCTATTCTTAATGAAGAGTTTGACGGTGTATATGAACAGCGCGTCGATGAATGGCGCGGCCCTTTCCGTGAACAGACCGGCATTCCGCGTAACTACCATGAAGAGCCTGTGCTGTACGGATTCGGCGCAGCCCCTGAACTTCCGGACGGTTCTCCGGTAACGTATCAGGCTGGTGGCGTTCTGTTTATGAAGCGTTACCAGTATCGTGTATGGGGTCTGGCTTTCGCCTTGACGCAAGTCCTGGTGGAAGACGGCGATCATATCCGTATCGGTCAGATCTATGCGCGTCATCTTGGTCAGTCTTTGATTGAAACCAAGGAAACCCTTTGCGCCAACATTCTGAACCGCGCTTTCAATTCATCCTATCCGGGTGGTGATGGCGTGTCGTTAGTGAACTCGGCCCATCCTATTCAGGCTGGTACGTTCTCCAATCAGTTGTCTACAGCGGCTGCTTTGTCGCAGACTTCTCTGGAGCAGATTCTGGTTCAGGTTCGTCAGGCAGTTGACAACAACGGCAAGCGCATTCGCTTGCAGCCTCGCGCTATCGTTGCTGCACCGTCTAACGTGTTCCAGGCTGAAACCATCCTGAAGTCGGCTCTCCGCACTGGTACTGCCAATAATGACGTGAACCCGATCAAGACGATGGGTTTGCTGAATGAAGGCCAGTACAACATGAGCCGTCTGACCAGCAACACCGCTTGGTGGGTTGTCACTGACGCCCCCGAAGGTCTGAAGCTGATGATGCGCCGTGGTCTGAAGCGCAGCATGGAAGGTGACTTTGAGACTGACACCATGCGGTTCAAAGCTACGGAACGATATATTCCGGGTTGGACTGATCCCCGTGCCGCTTTTGGCACCCCCGGCCTGTAAGGAGTATTGAGATGTCGGCACAAAGACTTTCTCTTGCTGCTGGTTCAACTGCGTCGAACGTCGTTCGTTTACCGACTTCGTTCCAAACGTGGAATGGCACTGGCATCGCTTGCCTGTTGAACTTTTCCGGTCAGGGCGCCGCTGGCGGTACTGCTGCTGCCGGTAACGTAACGCTTCAGGTTTCTCTCGATCCGAACGCTAACCCGTCAAACACCCCGGCTGTCCTGGCGACGGCGCGTTGGAACAACCATGATACGCTTGCCAGCATCACTGCTGATAAGAACTCATCGATTGTTTACCAATGTGCTTATGTCCGGTTGGTTGGGACTGTTACTGCCGGTGTAGTCACTTGTGATCTTGGGTATCCTGATAGTGGCAACCCGTAAGGAGATGTGACATGGCAAACGGTATTGCTGGTGATACCGCCGTCGTAGCTGCAAGCGGCTATCCCGCTGAAGATCTGATGGCGATTGAGCTTCGTGTTATTTCCAACATTTTGCAGTTGCAGCAAGGCAACTTCTCGTTGGACGAACTGAAGCAGCTTCGTAATGATCAAGCTCTTGAATTGAGCTTGGCTGTACCCGTACCGGGTAACTAACCGATCCGGCGCTTCTCGGATCTTGACTAGGAAGGAAGAGTATTATGCCTGTTATTTATGGTCAGGTGGCGGCTCCGTCCACCAGTTCTTTGGGTGACTCCACCAACGCTCCCCTGCTGCAAGGCAAGGCTGGCGAAGCCGTCGTCACTGAGTTGCATGGCAAGTGGTATACTGAAGCCTATCGTGGCCACGTTTTCACTGCCGCGACTGCGATTGCCGGTACTGCCGTTGGTACGGCCACCAGCACCAACCTCACCAGCTTGACGCTGTGGAACCCGCTGGGTTCGGGCGTTAACTTTGAGTTGATCTCTGTTGACGTTAACATCCTGGCGACCATCGGTGTCGGCGGTCTGGGCCTGTCCTATGCGACCGGTTTGGGCGCCAACATTGGTACTGGCGCTCCGGTGATTTCCGGTACGTTCATTACCCCGATCAACACCTTCATTGGTGCTTCGGCCACGGTTGCTGGTACTTCGGCTGCTAAAGCCGGAACCACCGTGTCGTTGACGACTGCTCCGGTGTTGTTCACCAACTTGGGCATCAGCACTCAGTCTTCGACGGCTGGTACTGGCGCGTATATGACCCGTGTTGACGTTGATGGCAAGATCATCGTTGCTCCTGGCTCGTTGATCACTCTGGTCGCGGCTGCTGCTACGACTGCTTCTGCCAGCTTCTTCTGGGCGGAAATACCCGCCTGAGGAATCGGAATGGTTGGGAGGCACTCTTCGGGGTGCCTCCTACTCCATATGATGATATATTTATTTGTTTCTAAATTTATCAGGTGAGCCATGCGTCCGATTATTTATGCAGCAACGGCAACAGACGTAGCCAATGGCTTCACCGTAGCATTTCCGCTTGATTTTAACCGTGTGGCTGGAAGTTATTCCATTCAGTATCTTACCTATGCTGGACAAGGAACGGTCTTGTTAAGCACAGGTTTATACTCTGGCCCTCCATTGGCGGCAGGGGCTACCTCAACGGCTCCTACTTCATCGATCACGGCAGGGACAGGTGCAGCAGGGGCTGGCACTGTTCAGCAAACCTATGATGATGTTTTTGCTGCTAATGCTTTAGCTCAAGCAATTGGGAGTGGAACTCCTAACATTATTTGGACTAGCGTGACGCTTACATCTGGACGAGCGATTGTCTCTCCTCCAGTGAAAGCATTCAGAATTTTGTCTCCTACGCTTGGTGATGTTATTACTATCATCGCGCAGGGCAGCAGTGTCGGCGGGTAAGGAGCCATAGTATGACCGCTAAATATTTGAAAGATGGCGAAGGCTTCAAGTTTCCAACTGAGTTCGGATTTCGCGGCTCGGCGGAAGGTCGGCATGACGCCAAGCGTCAGCCTGTTATTGATGACCAGGAATATGGAGATGGGTCTTATATTTCTCGTCAGAAGAGGGCTAAGGGTGGCGACGTTGGTGCGGAGATTCATCCGAAAGAAGATATGAAGGTTCATGGTAGAAACGCTAAGAGTGAGCGATATGCCAAACCTGAAGATCGTGATGAGAATGTGTTAGGGACTGAGAAAGAGAACTTCAAATCAGATCCTGATTCTTATAATGAGTATCGTGCTGCTGCTGAAGGTGGTCGTGCTCATTATGATGTTGGTGGGAATGTTGTTCCGCCTCCTGGTGCTCCTGGTGCTGGATGGCAGGGGCGTTTCCAGGGAGCGCCAATGCAGCGGCCACCAATGCCAATGCCGCAACAAGGTGCAATGCCACAGGGCGCAATGCCGCAACGGCCTATGCCTCCCATGGGGCGTCCTATGCCGCAAGGAATGTCACCGCAGGCTATGCCACAAGGAATGTCACAGCAGGGAATGATGCAGCGTCCAGGCGGAATGCCTCCTGGTATGCCACAGCGTCCTGGTATGCCTCCAATGGGGGCGCCACAAGGTGGAATGCCGCAAGGTATGCCTTTAGCTAGGGCAAAAGGTGGCCGGATGTGTCGTGCCGATGGTGGGGCCTCTGAGCCTGAAAAGAAAGATGATCCAATTTACGATGAGATGATGAGGCAGGATCAGGGTAGCCGGGATCATCAGATTCCTAATCCTGAGAAAAGTTCTCCTGCTGATGGACGGTTGCATCGTGCAGATGGTGGTCCTGCGGGACAAGAGCCAACTATTTCCATGCCATTATCTACGGCTCAGACAATGGCGCAGAATTTAGTTCAGGCAGGTAAGGCGGCTGGGCAACGTGCTCAATATGGTATGACAGGTGGTTTGGCTAATACCGCTAGGTTTGGCGCTCAAGGGAATCAAATCCCTCCATCTCACATTGCATTACCTCCGCAACCGAATGATATTAGCCGCCTAGGCCAGCAAAACACTGGATTAGGCTCCGGAGCACCGGGTAAGCCGGTTGCTATGGCCAAGGGTGGTCACGCAAAGAAGCGGTATTAAGAGAAGAAAGGTTAAGGATATGGTTCATCATCTTAAAGACGGCGAGGACTTTGGCCCTAGCCATTTTTCCAAAGACTTCGGTTTCCACGGAAGCTCATCTGGTGTCGGTCCTGGCAAGCATCATTCCAAGGCGACACATCTGCCAGAGCGTCAGAGTCCTTCGGATCTGAGCGCAAAGCATGTTTCCCCTGGAGACAATACCTACCGCAAAGGTGGTGAAGTCGGTCACGCTCATCCCCATGGCCATCATGTGGTTGAAGTCGAACACCATGAAGATGGTAGTGTTACACATCACCATGCTCATGGTGGCATGACCCATCACCATGCAGATGGACACATCTCTCATCACCATGCTCATGGTGGGGAGATCAGCGCCCATGAAGGTCATCAAGGACATCATGGCGGTCATTCATCCGTTCATGCTCATCCTCATGGTCATCATGTGACCCATGTAGAGTCTCTGCATGATGGCAGTGAAGTCCATCATCATTCTCATGGTGGTTATACGATCCATCATGCTCATGGTGGCGTGTCTCATCACGGCGCTCATGGTGAGACTGCTGGCAATGGTCAGGCTGGCCATGCTCGTCATACAGAAGCTGAGTATATGCCGAAGGGTAAAAACGGCGGATTTGAGGATGAAGACCAGTATACTGAGTATGAAGCCCATGAGGCCAAGCTCCGTAAAGGGGGTCAACCGAAGCACGGTAAACACCCTTTTCAGACTGAGGAAGCATACGATGATGGAGAAGAGCATGAAGCGATGAGCGGGAAAGGTTCTTATGCTCGTGGCGGTCATGCTGGTCATCCTGACTATGCTGAAGATAAGGCGATGATTGAGAAGGGTTTCCGTCAGCATGACGAGCATATGCACGGCGGAAAGCATGAGCAAATTCATCTGGCTCGTGGTGGTCTTCCTCCTGCGTTACGCGCTGGTAAGCCTCCGATTGGTCAGGCTCCTCGCCCGTCTCGTCAGGTAACTCCTCGTCAGGCGGTTCCATTAGGTGGGGCGCCGATGGGTGTTGAGCCGAGTGCTGAACCGAATGCTGCCGGGTCCGAACAGGGTATTCCGCAGCTTCGCAAAGGTGGTCAGGCTCATCATAAGAAGCATCATCGGTATTAATATGAATGGTCCTGTCTCTCAAGCTCAGATCCAGACACTTCTTGAATGGGCTGACTTCTGGGACAGGGCCGTTGATATTGAAGGGAAAGATGAAATTTCCTTTCTTCTTCGCCGGGTAGCAATGAAGATTGCTGGAATTATGGGAGTTGAAAATGCCATACCGGAGCGAGTCTCAGAAGAGGTTGATGCTTGCATCAGCACACAACAAGAGTTTTGCTCAGAAGGTGGGGATCCCCCAGAAGACAGCAAAGAAGTTCGTGAAAGATAGTTCGGGACAAGACACTTCAAATCTTCCTGAACGTGTGGAAAAATGCTCTGGCGGGACTGCTTCCCGTCCTTTCAGGTGGTGAGATATGGCGACTCTTTATATTACTGAGGTATCTGCCCTTGGATATGACATGACTCTTGGAACAGTCCCGGCTCCGAGAGTTCCTGCACTTGCTGAACAAGCTGTTCCCATTACAGGGGCATCTGTTCAAAGTAATCCATTTAATGTCTCCACCAGTATAATTCTTGTGAATACAGACTCTGCCTGTTCGTTGGCGTTTGGCCCAAATCCATTGGCTCAAATAACAGCGCATCGTTTGGGGGCAAACGAGACTCGGTTTTATTCGGTCATTCCTGGCCAATGCCTTGCTGTTATTGCAAATATGTAATCGGAGTAAAAGATATGATGGGTGGTTCCTCTCCTCCGAATGCACAAGCGATTGACGGGTTTATCTCTCTCGTAAATGTTCTTAGCGATCCTGACGGTGTTAAGAAGACAGTGGCCCAATTAGCTGAAGCTAAGAAGGCGCATGATACTTCTGCAAAGGTTGCTAAAGACGCTCATGCAAAGGCGATTGCAAAGGCGCGTGAGGTTGATGCAAAGGTTTCCGATCTTGAAAAGCGGGAGAAGGCTCTTCAGGAATCATTGGCACGACACCTTGAAGATAAAGCTTCTTTGGAAGCTGCCCGTAAGACGCATGATGCGTTGATGGCTGCACATAACCAGCATGTTCAGAATCTTCATTCTCAGATCTCAGGGCAGAATCAGAATATGGTTCTGGCTCTGGAGGAAGAGAAGCGGAAGGTTGCTGAACTTACGGCGGCTTTAGAGCAAGAGCGTATGGAAGTTGCGCGTCAGGCTTCTGAGCTTGCTCGTCGCAGTAACGATATGCTGGCTCAACATACTCTTATGCAGAGTTCGGTAGATCAGCAGCTTAAAGAAGCTGCTAATAAAATGGATGAAGTAAATTCAAGATTGTCTGCATTGGAAAAGCGGGAGTCTCTGGTTTCTGCAAAGGAAGCAGATCTTCAGCTTAAACATAGCAAATTGCGCGACATTCTTAGTTAGGAGATGGTTAATGCCAAAATCTACAAACACTTGTAACGCTATTTTGGCGTTGATCTTTAATGCGACGACATGGACATCGATGGCACAAAATGCTACGGCATCGCCATATACAAGTCTGTATCTATCTCTGCATAACTCCACAGGGCCGGGACTCACGGACTCTCAGACTGTGAACGAAACAGCTTATACAAACTATGCTCGGGTTGGCGTAACCCGTGCCTCTGGTGCTGGTGGCTGGACAGTTAGCACGAATACCTCAACCAATGCTTCTTTGACGCAGTTTGCTCAGTGCGGTGCTTCTGGCGACACATTGACATATGTGGCGATTGGAACGGCATCGAGTGGTACAGGGCATGTGCTGTATGAGGGGGCTTTGAATAGTAATCTTGTTGTGTCCAACGGGATTCAGCCTCAATTCGCCGCTACAAGCTTGACGATCACAGAGTCATAGTGATATGATATTCCTCATTGGATTAAATTACCTGTGAGGAAAAAGTGATCAAGAAACGCAGTCAAGCTGAAATAGATTTTGCACTTGAGCTTTATAATGAGCTTGGTAGCGCATACAAAGTTGCCACTCGTATGGGCCTATCAAACAAAGCGGTCTATCGTATGCTTCACGATGCTGGTGCAGATATTCCTGGTTGGACAGATCCTAAACCGCGAAAACTAAAGTTTGATGGGGATAGCGCGAAAGCAGTAATAGAAGACTATTTATCTGGCATGTCTTGGGCTGATATGCGGGTAAAATACGGGGCCGCTGACTATGCCATGCGTGAGTGTGTTCGGAGAGCAGGGATAAAACTTCGGGATCATGGCGGTCAGCGCCGCAGAATTACAGATCAGGAAGAACAAGAAATTGTTGGCTTGCTGAAATCTGGATTAAAGCAGGTTGCGGTATCTGCAAAGTTTGGTTGTCACCAAGGTATCGTAAGCAAAATCGCCATTAAGCATGGAGTATCTGACGGTCGAAAAGCGTCTGGTGAAAGACATGGAAGCTGGAAGGGTGGGGTTGTCAAAAATGGCGAGGGATATGTTTTGGAGAGGATTTATCCAGACGATCCTAATTTCGGCATGGCGGGGCGCAGCGGGTACGTCCCACAGCATCGTTTGGTTATGGCTAGAAGTTTGAGGCGCAATATTTCGCCATATGAATCTGTCCACCATATCAATGGTGATAGAACAGATAATCGCCTTGAAAACCTTCAGCTTAGATATGGCAAGCATGGCAAAGGTGTTGTTCTTACCTGTCGCTGTTGCGGCTCTCATGACATAGAGGCATCTAATCTTGACTGATTGTCGCACTAAATTAGAGCGGTGGCTTGATAATCATATCGGGCTACCGCTTTATTATTGTTCTGGTTGCCAACGGCCTGTGAAGGTCGTTAAGACAAAAATTCATCGCAAGTGTGATTGCACTGATATCGTAAATGCTCCTCGTAAGGTGTTTCTGCATGGAGCGCATGACAAGCCTAGCCTGGAATATCGCTTGATGGTAAAATTTCATCAAATTGCATCGTCTATTACAGGGAGGAATGTATGAGTGTTTTTTATTGTGGTGAGTGTGATGCTCCTGCTGAGTGCAAAGACAATCCAGAGGGTGGAGTTGTTTTTGTTCGATCTTGTGATCATGGCGAGGATAAGCCTGTTTTCTCTAGGGATAAGCCTCCAAATGTTCTTAAAGTGATTACTACTGACCCGAATATGGAAGCAAACCTGACGGGAACGAGTTCTCTGACGTGACACACGCGGAAGAATTTGCTTTGATGAAGTCTGATCCGCAGGCTTTGTTCAATTATTATCTTGATCTCTTGCAGAGTGGAACTGTGCTGGACGATGCTCAAGTGGTAAAGCTTGAGTATTGCAAGTCTATGCTGGGGCTATTATGAGCCTTTATAGCGTCAGTCAGTTAGCCTCGGCTGAGAACAATGGGCAATCGTACTTTGCCTGTTGGAAGAAGGCTCCAACGCAAACGACGGGGGCGAATTACTGGTTTGATCTGAACATGTCACCAGGAAGCCCCCCTCCTAATTATTATATTGGCACACCCAGCAATTACGTCCCCAATGGGTATGTTGAGAATCTGGGGATTCCTCATGGACAGAACGTTAATGCTGTCGGTTATCAGAAGTATCTGAAGACGTTTATGCTGCTGAATGGAACGGCCTCGGCGGTTCCGTTGCCTTGCATTTTATATGATAACGTTGGGTTCTACCCGTTTCTTGACGAGTCAACTCCTGGTGTCCAGCCGACAGTACAAGGGAGCTTGCCTCAAAGATGGATACCCACACAGACGGCTTATCTTGGATCTGAAGTGGCGACACAGGTTCCTGTGAGTGGGACAACTGGGTTCACAGCATCAGCAAACTGCACTTTGTCTAATCCTGGGTCTGTGATCCAGATGAATGTGACTGCCGCATCTCCGTATGCACAGACGACGATGACGGTTGTTCCTGAGCAGACATATCGATGTGAGTTTCAGTTTAGTGGATTTAGCTCTTCTGCTGGGGCTGTTACGGTGTATGGGGGAACGACATCGACCAATGGTGTTGGTGATAACTTCTCATTTGCGTTTGGGGCGAATGGAACGATTAACACCAACTTTTTTAACGTAACGAGGTCATTTACGTTTGTTGCGAAGGGGACGACGTTTAACTTTAACTGGGGCATGGGGGCTTCAGCGCTTAATGGTGACACGTCAACATTAAACTATCTTTCTGTGAAGCCCGTTATGAACATGCTTCCTGCTTCTCAGAATCAATGTCTGCAAATGATGCCCACGGTTGTGGCCGGTCATTCGGGTATCCCTGTTTATTTTGTGCAGTATACAAATCAGGATGGTTTGCCTAATCGCTGGGCTGGCCCGATTTATGGGACAACGCAAGCAGTTAATGGAACCATTCTTTCTGCGTCACCGAACTCTAGCGCCATGGCGAATACCCCATTTCTGACGCTTCAATATGGAGATATTGGCGTTAGGACGGTTGATTCGATTATGTTTACAACGCTTGATGTCGGGTTGATTTCGATGGGTTTGGTTCGTCCGATAGTCAATTTTGCGTTACGAACTATTGATGCTCCGGTAGAAATGGATTTTTTTAAAGATTGGTCTAAACTGCCAACGATACCGGATGATGCTGGTCTTGCTATAGTTTGCAATCCTCAAGGAACGTTAGCAGCAACGATATTTTGGGGATCGATCCAAACAATTTGGGGTTAAAAAATGACTATTCTCAGTATGGATCAGCTAGTTGCCGCGATGTCGAATGGGCAGAGGTGGAGGGCTGACTGGAACAAGAACTGGTTGGGAACTTCTGCTCAGACGGCTGGTCTTTGGTATGACCTGTATCAGGGAGGCGGGAACCCAGCGGCTGGATCTCTGAACCCCGGTGGTCCTGCTTTGGCATTTCAGCCGATGTGGGATACACAGCCGACAAACGCCTCTGGCATTCTGCACGGTGGTAATGTGGGGTTGGGTTATTCTGGATATACCAAAAGCATCCTTAACGCCTCAGTGTTCAGTGCGGCGGCAACGACGGCCCCTACTGTTCTGATGCTGGTTGATATCCAGGGCTTGTTTACGCTCGGTGGAACGACAACGGGTGCTCAGACGGTTGTGACCTCGGCAACGGTCACAGCGACTAACTCTACAAACTTGTTGCTGACTTACTCCTCAACGTTTGATCCATATACCTCGATCTTCTGTTTTAGCATTTCCAACTCTGGTGGATCGCTACCGGGCAACCTTAATGCCAGTCAGGTTTACTATGGGGTGCGGCAGTCATCGACGACTTGCTGGGTATCGACCAGCTACTATAATGCGTTGAATGCTGTTTATGTTGCTTACAGTTCGGCTGGTTCCGGCACGAACACAATTGTCCAGCAGATGCCGCGCTATAGTCAGAACTGGTCAACTGCCACGACCTCGACAATCGGCCTGTCCTCGACGGCTGGCGCTGGTGTCCAGTGCTTTGCAGTTGCCGCTGGTGGCGCGATGGGTACAACTACTGGCACATTGACACTGACTTATACGAACTCGGCTGGCACGGCTTCTCGTGCGACTCCGTCTTCCCCGGCTTTGCCGACATGTACGGCAACGGCTATTCAAGGTAACGTGGTTTATAGTGGTACGGCCTCTGGTAAGTACGGGCCATTCATGCCATTGCAGGCTGGTGACGCGGGTATTCGTGTTCCGACTGCTATTAACCTGTCGTCAACATATACGTCTGGAACTTTGGCGTTTGTTTTGGCGCGACCATTGTTGACCGTCCCCGTCACAACCGTTGGGGTCGCGGGTGAGAGAGATCTGGTTAATCAGCTTCCCAGCATGCCAGTAGTACAGGATGGGGCCTGTTTAGCATGGATACAGTATGCAGGATCAGCAACGCCGACAAATAGTAGTTACTTTGGAAATCTGGACTTTGTTTGGGGATGATTTATTATGGCGTTGTTAGGTAATTTCAGCGTCTATAATAAAGGCCCAGGTTTGTTTCTTGCTGGTGTTGGCAGTGGCGCAACCAATCCCGTAACTGTTGAGGCTCAAGTAAGATCAACTTTCAACAAGGCTGGGGCTATTAGGAACTTTATCCTGATGGATGGAGCTTCTGGTGCGGCGGATACGTTAGCAATTCCTACGGGGAACTATCCTCCTAATACCTGGATGATTCCAAAGACTGCTGGTGAGATGTCAACAGGGCCTAACGTTTCAGGGTCTGGCTCTACAGGCACACCTAATCTAGCTGGTGGCGTTAACATATCGGCAGGATTGACCGGGACAGGGTCAACGAATGTTGGCCTGAACGCTATTGCTATCTGCGCGGCAAGTTTGAGTGGCGCAGGAGACATTACGTCTTCAGTTATGAATGCGCTTGGTGTGATGCAGGCGGCACTGACGGGATCTGGGAATGTTGCCTCAACATTAAATGCGCTTGGAGCTTTAATCGCATCCGTCTCTGGATCTGGTGACGTTACCAATGCAGCATTAATTGGTGTGCAGTCTGCGTTTATGGTGGCTGCGTTGTCTGGGTCAGGAAGTGTATCGGCGCTTGTGAATGCGCTTGGGACGCTTCAGGCTTCAGTGAGCGGCAGTGGGAATATCACGAATGCAGCCGGGGTTGCTGCTCTACCTTTGGGCGCGTCTCTTTCTGGGTCTGGTGATATCACGGGCAATGCCAATTTGAATGCGCTCGGGAATTTGCTTGCTGGTCTTGCTGGCTCATCGTCTTTGTCTTCGACTTTAAATGCCATTGGTATTATGGGCGCGACGATCAGGTCTTACTCTGATCTTACGGCGCAGGGTGCTGCTGATGCTGTCTGGGCGCAGCTTCTTGAGGGCGGATATTCGGCAGAGCAATTGATGAGGCTTCTGTCTGCCGCACTTGCTGGGAAGGTATCAGGAGCAAGCGGAACAACGGTTACAATCCGTGATATTAACGACCTTGTAGACAGGATCGTTGCTACTGTTGACACATCAGGGGATCGCACCTCGATAACTTACGATGTGAACTGATATGGCTTATAACGCCGGTTCATATTTCTCCCCGAAATACTTTGCTAATAATTATTTTGCGACAGGAGTGGGGGTTGCTCCTTCAGGATATATGATTGCCTTTTTGTCAGGTTCTGGGGGTATATCAACATCAATAACTGGTATTGCAAACTTAGTATCTAATCTAACAGGGTCATCTTCATTAAATGGAGATATTACCGGCACTCTTAATTTATCTGCATATCTTAGCGGAGAAGGTGATGTAAGCGGAGTTGTTATTGGTATTGGTTCAATGTCAGCAGCAATTAACGGTACGTCTAATGTAAAAGCTATCTTAACGTCTGGGGGTGGTGAAACTTCTCCTTCTTATCATGGTGGGTTCATAAAAAACACAGGTACGATGATGGGCCATGCCAGAATGAGTTAGTGAAGTTTCCATCATTTAATTCTTTGTGGTAATGTTCATTGTTTTGACAGAGGCGACAGCATGACCCTTCCAACAACATCTGGGACTGTATCCCAATATGGATTCACTCAAGGTCAGATAATCGATCATGCTTTTCGACGTGCAGGACTCCAACCTGAACAAGCGTCATCCGAGAATATCCAAATTGCCCAAGACTTGCTGTTCTCCATCCTTAGTGAGTGGAGCAATGCAGGCTTTCCTCTTTGGACAAAGCAATATCTGACCCTTGGTCCTGTTTTAGGATCTCCTGACGTTGCCTGCCCTCTTGGGACGGTTGATGTCATTCATGCCTATTGGCGAAACCTTAATCCATATAGGGGGCCTGCCGTTACAAGTGATGGTCAGGATGCAACGGTTTTATTCGGTGGGACAGTAAACTCTGACATTACAATAACCGGAACAACACCGCATGTTCAGGTAAGCTTTGGAAGCTCGACGGGTTTATACACGGTTGGAGTTTTGTTAGGTGGGACTTCTTCGATAACCACTTCCTTGCAGATCCTTGGATCTAATAACAACGTGACCTATACGGTTGTTCAAACGCTTCCGAGCACGACATTCACTCCGGGGGTTTGGCAATATTTTGACCTTAACCCTGTTCCCTCATATCCATATTTCCAGGTTCAATATGCTTCGGGAACGCCATGGGTTTTGAACCAATTGAATTTTGGGTTGGCCAATGCCTCTGACATTATGATTGGTCCCTTAAACATTGATGACTACTACAATCTTCCTAGCAAATTCCAGCAAGGGGATCGTGCTGTATCGGCTTGGGTTGATCGTCAGTTAAATTACCCGGTCATCAAGCTTTGGAATGTTCCGAACCAATTAGCTTTCTACAATGGATTAGTGTCTGTTCTGACGCGACGGTATATCCAAGATCCCGGTCAGATGAGCAATGCGGTTGAGATTCCACAGCGATGCAATGAAGCTCTTATGTGGCGTCTTGCTTGTTCTTTGATCTATGAGATTAAAGATCGTGAGGATGCAAGTGCCGCCCAAGCGGGGTATATGGCTTTGATGCAAAGGCAGCAACGTATTCAGCAGATTGAAACAAAAGCAACAAAGGCTGAATCTTTAATGTGGGCGGAAGAGAGATCAAAAGGGCCGATTAAGATTATGCCAAGAACCAGATGCTACACCAGATGACCGGATAGAGACTGAGTAATGCCAAGGTACATCTCCACACAAGGTCTTTCCCCTATAGCCATTGGCATATGTGGGAGGTGTTCGAGAAAATTCCCGCTTGCGGATCTGACGGAAGATGGAAACATTCCTGGGTTGTTAGTATGTCTTGAAGATTGGGATCGTATAGATCCGTGGAGATTGCCAGCTAGAGAGACAGAGGATATCTCTCTTCAGAATCCCAGACCTGACGTATCACTTAGTGTCGGACCTATGAATGTCGCTATTAACCCAATGCAGCTTGTGTTAGAGGCTGACAATATGGGTAATACGGTTGAGACGAATGATACTCTTCAAGAGATCGGTTTTGGCAATTCAGTTTCTACAATTTATCCATCAACTCCATGGTTGGCAAACACGGTATATTCAGAAGGTCAGCAAGTTACGCCAACCATAGCTACGGGGCTAACTGCTGCTGGTCAAAACATCTATATTTATGTATGTTTGTATGCCGGAACATCGGGGGTATCTGCGCCTAATTGGCCACCGAATGATGGCGCGTTGATCATTGATAATACCGTTCTTTGGAAAAATGCGGGGCTATATTTGCCATGACATCGCCTGTTTTTATAAGCGCATTGCCAGCAGCGACTTCATGGGGGAGCGGTGATTATACGTTAGTTTCACAACAGGGCGGGATAACTAAGAAGATTGGCATAAGTGCCATATTCACCGTTGGTACACCTGGATATACGCCAAGCGGATCTAATGCCGCACAATTCACCGGAAACTCTAATAGCTATTATCAGATATCAATTCAGAACACGAACACAGGAACTTCTGCATCCTCAGACTTCGTGGCCACTTCTGACACTGGTAACGATGTAACTCATTATGCTGATTTTGGGATTAACAATAGTATCGGTGGCACGACGCCATTTCCCAATCCATATTCCGGATATCTCTATGTCACAGACTCTGAATTGGATTTCGGTGTTTTAGGTAATGCCGGGGTTATTAATTTCTACGCAACCGGGGGAATGACTGCTCCTTATTATGTCGGGTCGATTAATTCTACCGGGCTTAATAATATGGCGATTGGTAATGCAACGCCATCCACAGGGAAATTCACGACTCTTTCTGCATCTGGGAATGTTACGGGTAGCCAGCTTGTTTCAACGATCTCTGGTCAGCCGCCGCTGGTTGTTGGTTCTACCTCACAAGTTGCAAACTTAAATGCTCAATATCTTGGCGGATATCTTCCGTCGTCATTTGCCAACGTCACGCTTCCAAACACATGGATGCAAACGCAGACCTTTGCAGATGGCGGGGCTTGGAGTTCGACGGGGATACTTACGACCTATGCAGATATAGGTAACATGGGGACAGAAGGATCAAGCATCCTTCTAAATGGCGCGACTTATACTGCCGTCCTTAAAGCCTCTGATATTGGGGCGATGAATCCTGTTCAAGAGATTCTGCATCGTCATTCGACTTCGTTAGAACCTATTTTCATGGGTGCTCGGAGTAACTCAGATACATCGGCTCATGCGAATGTAACGAATGGACAGAATGTTCTGACGTTTATGGGATCTGGGTATGCTGGAACTAACGGATATGAGCAATTTGCCAGCATAAACTTTGCTGTATCCAGTACGGGATCTATCAGCAATTCGTCATCTCCTGGCGCGATTAAGTTCAATACGACGCCAAATGGCAATAACTTCCCTGTGACGGCGGTAACGATAGACCAAGATCAAAGCGTGACATTATCAGGGGCATTCAAACTTCCTGGTGGCACATTTTCTATTGGCGGCAACACGACCTTCTCTGGGGCATATACCTTTACTGGGACGGTGACGAATAATACGACGGTGACGTTCCCAACAACGGGGACATTGTTAACGACCACAGGCTCTGGTTCGTCTCTGACCTTCGGGACAGGTTCTCTGTCGCTTGCTGGAAACCTGACAACCTCTGGCGCTTACAACATCGGCTTTACGATGCCGGGGGCTTATACCTACACGTTCCCATCATCGACAAGCACTCTTGCTATTCTTGGTGCTAACACGTTTACAGGGAAGCAAACGACGGTTGCCAGCGCCAGTGGTGCTGCTGGCCTTAATCTTCCTCCTGGTGCGGCCCCATCGGCGCCAGTTAATGGCGACATTTGGACAACGACAGCGGGTATTTACGTACAGATAAATGGTGGTACAGTTGGCCCACTTTCTGCGGGTGGAAGTGCTATCACTGCCCTTACCGGCGATGTGACAGCTTCTGGAAGTGGTAGTGTTGCGGCTGCATTGGCATTGACGCCACAGACAGAGTTAATATCGTTATGGTTGAGGTGATAGCATGGCTTCTTTAACTAAGATTGTTTTAAGTGGCGCGACTTACGGGGCGCCGATTCCTGTTGCGGGAACAACGATAACATCGCCTACGACGATCCACACTTCGATTAATACGACAACTGCGGGGTTGGGTGATGAGGTCGTTCTCTACTGTGCAAACGTCGATACCGTTTCGCATACGTTGACGCTTGGAATCGGTGGGACGGTGACGGCTAACTTGGCTTATTTCATCGTTGCAGCGAATACAACGGCCCAAGTTCTTCCGGGGCATCTGCTTCTAAATGCACAGATTTTATATGCCGTGTGTGACGTGACAAATAAAATGAATGTGTTTGGCTACTGCATTAGGTCTTCGTGAGTCATTATGGACGAACTCTCTCTACAATATGCGGCATCACGCCTTTATAGCAAACAATATGGGGGTTTGCTATGGCTACTAGCGTAACCTACAATACTCTGGTTCAGGACGTTCAGGCATATCTGGAGCGTGGCGCATCCTCTACGACTGATGCAACGGTTACGGCGCAGATCCCAAGGCTTATCAACGCAGCAGAGCGCAAGCTGGCTCAAATCCTCAAGCTTCTAGGTCAGATTGAGGTTTTATCTGACGTAACAGGACTCACTCCGGGGAATCCCGTTATTCCAAAGCCTGACAGGTGGCGCCAGACTGTATCTATGAATTATGGGGCAAGCTCGGATTCTAACTTTAGAACGCCCTTGTTTCCTAGAAGCTATGAATATTGCAGAACATATTGGCCGGATGACTCCCTGACTTCTCCGCCAAAGTTTTACGCTGACTATGGGTATACATCGTGGCTTATCGTCCCGACGCCTGATGTCACCTACCCCTTGGAGATCACTTGCTATATGCAGCCTCCTTTGTTGGATGCGAATAACCAATCTAACTTTTGGACGATATATTGCCCGAATGCTCTCCTTTATGGGACACTGGTTGAGGCAATGCCCTTCCTGAAGAATGATGAACGTATTCCTGTTTGGGAAAATATGTATAAGGCGGAGATCGCCACATTAAGCGGTCAGGATCTGCAACGGCAAATGGACCGGGCATCAGAGCGGAGGACCGTCTAAATGGCTGGGGGAAATTTTACAAATGTCTTCGGCGGTCAGGTAGTCCGACCTTCTCAATTGAGTTATCAGTCTATAACGATGTCGAGCAATACGACCTTGTTATGGCCTACAGAGAGTTTGGAAGGCGCGGTTTATGTTGCCTCTGAAATCGATGTGACTGCAACGGCAACGCATTTGGCTTTGCTAATGCCGAGTGCTTTGATTGCAGCAACGGGACCGGCGACGACGATAACGAATGTCGGAACGAATACCTTCTCTGTTGCAGATAATACGGGGAACACAATCGTTAACATCGCTAGTGGTCAGGCTTGGATTATCACTCTCACGTCTAATACGACACAAGCGGGGACGTGGAGAACTTTACAGTTAGGATCAACGACGACTTCGGCGGTGGCTTCTCAGTTGGCCGATGGGATTACGACTCAAGCCACAACACTGAACACGCTTCAGGTAGCTGAGTTTGTAAATACGTATTCCAATAGTGCCTTGCTGACGGCGGCAGTAAGGGGTGGTTGTTCGGTATTGGCTTCTGGTTCTGCTGCATCGACTTTTCAGATGGATTTGATTTTTAACCTTGGGGCTGGCTGGTATCAGGACATCGTAAATTTGAGTGGCAATACGTTGACTTTGTCGGGGTCATCGGGGCAGTTATTAAACTCGGCGCCGACCTTTGCGATGAGTGCTGGATCTTCAGCTAGGGTAATTGCGGGGGCATCATCGTTTACGGTTATCAACAATGTGAATGTGTCTGCGTTTGGTGTGGTAAATTCTGTTTTAGGGGGCAGCGGTATTCTTGCTTCAGGATCTACCGTGATAACTGTAAGTGTGATTGATAACTACATGGAGTTGGCGCCGATATGGTGGCGCTAGGATAGATAGATAAAGGTAACGGTTATGAGTGATCGTCAGATAGGTCTGAATGTAGTCTTAGGACAACCGATAGCCAGCGTTGGCGTCAACGGTGTCGGCTACCTGAGCATTCCCCAGAACTCTCAGAACGCCGGTTATACCTGTGTCCTTGGTGACGCGGGGTATCACATCTATATGGCGACGGCGGGGACATTCACGATCCCGTCAAACGCGAGTGTGGCCTATCCGATTGGAACGGTGATTGCCTTCGTTAACCTGTCAGCATCCTCCAGCATCGCCATCACATCCGATACGATGTACCTGATGGGGTCTGGGTCTACCGGTACACGTACTCTAGCCCAATACGGCTGTGCGACGGCGCTAAAGACCGGCACAACCACATGGATCATCTCTGGTACAGGGTTAACTTGATATGTCAGGGGTAACTTCCGCATTACTCTGGGGCGGCAAAGCACCGGCAGCAGTGGGTCTGTTGGCGTGGGGGAATAATTCTTATGGTCAGCTAGGTCTTGGGAATACGACTTATTATTCAAGTCCTAAACAAGTTGGAGCGTTAACAAACTGGTCTAGCATTGTTGGTGGCGCCTATCATGGTGTTTCTATAAAGTCTGATGGCACTCTATGGGCGTGGGGATTAAATCAATATGGTCAATTAGGTTTAGGAAATAGAACTTATTATTCCTCTCCAAAGCAAATCGGCGCTTTAACGAATTGGTCAAAAGTTGCTTGTGGCGGAAGGTTTACGACGGCCATTAAAACTGACGGAACCCTATGGACTTGGGGGTTTAATAATAATGGTCAACTTGGTTTAGGAAATAGAACTTATTATTCTTCTCCAAAGCAAATCGGAGCTTTAACTAATTGGTTAAAAGTCGCTTGTGGGTACTATCACACAATAGCGATAAAAACAGACGGAACACTATGGACTTGGGGACTAAATCAATATGGTCAGTTAGGTTTAGGAAATATCACGAATTATTCTTCTCCGAAACAAGTTGGATTATTAACAAACTGGTCCAGTTGCGCTGGAGGGCAATCTCATACAATTGCCATTAAAACAGATGGGACTCTATGGACTTGGGGGTGGAACATTTTTGGTCAATTAGGGCTTGGAAACATTACGAATTATTCTTCTCCGAAACAAGTCGGCTTATTAACAAACTGGTCCAGTTGCGCTGGAGGGCATTATCATATAGTGGCAATTAAAACAGACGGCACCTTGTGGTCCTGGGGAAGAAACAATTTTGGTCAATTAGGGCTTGGAAACATTACGAATTATTCTTCTCCGAAACAAGTCGGCTTATTAACAAACTGGTCTAGTTGCTCTGGAGGGCAATATCATACAGTTGCCATTAAAACAGATGGGACTCTATGGACTTGGGGGTGGAACATTTTTGGTCAGCTTGGTTTAGGAAATATAACTTATTATTCCTCTCCAAAACAAGTTGGATCTCTTACTTCATGGGTAAAAGTCGCTTGTGGTTTTAACCAAACCCTCGCCATAGGCCGCCCCGTCCCCGTTGGCCTGATGTCGTGGGGGTATAATGGTTCTGGGCAGTTAGGTTTAGGAAATACGACTTATTATTCCAGTCCTAAAGCTGTGGGACAGTTGACGAACTGGTCAAAAATAGCAACAGGTAATACTTTTGTAGCTATAAAAACTGATGGGACACTTTGGGTTGGGGGATGGAATAATAATGGTCAATTAGGGCTTGGAAACATCACTTATTATTCTTCGCCTAAACAGGTTGGGGCATTGACTAACTGGTCTAGTGTGGCTTGCGGTCAATCCTCTACGGCAGCAATTAAAACTGACGGCACCTTGTGGTCCTGGGGAGGGAATCAATACGGTCAACTTGGTCTTGGAAATACCACAAGCTATTCAAGCCCCAAACAGGTAGGTGGTCTAACTAACTGGTTGGCTCTCGCTTGTGGTGAATACTTTGCTATTGCCACCAAGACTGATGGCACATTATGGGCGTGGGGGCAGAATAATAGCGGTCAGTTAGGTCTTGGGAACAGAACCCATTATTCTTCTCCTAAACAAATAGGCGCTTTAACAAATTGGTTAAGTGTTGCCTGTGGGAACTATTACGTTTTATCAATTAAGACTGATGGATCTCTATGGGCTTGGGGTCAAAATAACTATGGTCAATTAGGGCTTGGAAATCAGACTTATTATTCTAGTCCCAAGCAAGTCGGTGGCCTGACGAATTGGTTAAAAGCTGTCCCTGGTGGTGGATACTTTGCTATTGCCACCAAGACTGATGGAACTTTATGGGCTTGGGGAAACAACCGATACGGCTCGTTAGGTCTTGGGAACATTACGAATTATTCTTCTCCAAAGCAAATCGGAGCTTTAACTAATTGGTTAAAAGTCGCTTGTGGGAGCTATCACGTTTTATCAATTAAGACTGATGGATCTCTATGGGCTTGGGGATTAAATAATTATGGTCAATTAGGGCTTGGAAACATTACGAATTACTCCTCCCCCAAGCAAGTCGGCTCCCTCACCACATGGCAGAACGTCGCCTGCGGGCATTTTTCTGTCCTCGCCACGATAGTCCCCGTATCGCCGGGGCTGGCGGCTTGGGGGCAGAATAATTATGGTCAGCTAGGTCTTGGGAATCGGACTTATTACTCTTCGCCTAAACAGGTTGGAGCGTTAACTAACTGGTCTAGCATTGCTGGCGGCATCTCTCATGTTGTTTCTATAAAGTCTGATGGAACCTTGTGGGCGTGGGGGGCTAATAACAATGGTCAGCTAGGTCTTGGGAATCGGACTTATTATTCAAGTCCTAAACAAGTTGGCGTTTTAACGAATTGGTCAAAAGTCGCTTGTGGGTACCTTAGCACAATGGCGATAAAAACTGACGGAACCTTGTGGGCATGGGGTCAAAATGCCCTTGGACAATTAGGGCTTGGGACCATTACGAATTATTCTTCTCCAAAGCAAATCGGAGCTTTAACTAATTGGTTAAAAGTCGCTTGTGGGTACTATCACACAATAGCGATAAAAACAGACGGCACTTTATGGACTTGGGGGTATAACTACTATGGTCAGTTAGGTTTAGGAAATATAACTTATTATTCCTCTCCGAAACAAGTCGGCTTATTAACAAACTGGTCCAGTTGCGCTGGATGGCAGTATTTTACAGTTGCCACCAAAACAGATGGCACTTTATGGACTTGGGGTCAAAATGCCTATGGTCAATTAGGGCTCGGAAACATTACGAATTATTCTTCTCCAAAGCAGGTTGGAGCGTTAACTAACTGGTCTAGCATTGCTGGCGGCATCTCTCATGTTGTTTCTATAAAGTCTGATGGAACCTTGTGGTCCTGGGGGTATAATAACTTAGGTCAGTTAGGTTTAGGGAATCGGACTTATTATTCAAGTCCTAAACAAGTTGGCGTTTTAACGAATTGGTCAAGCGTTGCTTGTGGCGGAAGGTTTACGACGACCATTAAAACTGACGGAACCTTGTGGGCATGGGGTCAAAATGCCTATGGTCAATTAGGGCTCGGAAACATTACGAATTATTCTTCTCCAAAGCAAATCGGAGCTTTAACTAATTGGTTAAAAGTCGCTTGTGGTGGATATACTACCATCGCCACCTTTGGGGTAATGACGTAATTCAACGAAGGAGTTTTTATGAACAAGACACTGCATTTCCTTAGTGGTATCCCCAGAAGTGGGAGCACTGTGTTAGCCGCCATTCTTAATCAAAACCCGCTAACCCATGTCTCTACCACCTCTGGCCTAGTACACGCCTTGGATGGGCTTGCGAATACGTGGCACTCAGGTCCACTTCTTGTAGACAAAGACCCGGATCATAAGCAGCTTTGCGCGGCTATGCGGGGCGTGATTGACAATTTCTACACCGATACCGACAAGCCCGTCATTATCGACAAGTCAAGAGGGTGGCCGATACCGATTATTATGGGGGCGATGACGCAAGTGCTTGGGAGAAAGCCTCGTATCATTGCAACGGTCAGGTCGATCCCAGATTGCGCGGCGTCTTTCATTCGGGTTGCTAAACCCCAAGATCTGGACAAGTTCATCGCTGACGGTCAGTTGATGGAGCATCTGAAGGCGGCTTACATCTCTCTGCAAGAGGGCTGGCAGGCTGCACCAGAGAACTTCCTGATTGTTGAATATGAAGACCTGTTGGCTGATCCGAAAGAGGTCTTGAACAGGGTCCATGCTTTCCTTGGGCTTCCTGACTTCACCTATGACTTTGAGAATATCGACGGGGAGCCTGTTAAGGAAGACGACGAGAACCTTCACGGCTATGCTGGGATGCACGACATTAAGCCGAAGCTGGAACACCAGCATAAGCAGCATCCGAGAGATGTCCTGAAGGAGCATTATGGGAGCTTCTGCCAGCCTGAGTTCTGGTTGGATAAGCCCAGGACGATCCCTGACATCTCTGATCTTGACCTCCAGCTTGTGGCGTCACGGACAGGGGACTTTGAAGAGGGTTGGCGTCTGGCGCAGAAGATGGAACGGGAGATCCCGAATAACCATCGTGCGGCTTTCAACCGTGGCTGGTATGCGCTTCGACAGGGCAAGATCCAAGAGGGCTATAAGCTGATGGAGCGCGGCAGATATGTACAAGTCTTTGGAGATCCGCCACCGGATGCGCCAACGAAGCCTTGGGACGGTCTGGCGAAGGGCATTGTGCTATTGAACCTTGAGCATGGGCTAGGTGATCAGATCCACCAGATCCGCTTTGCCAAGCATATTGCCAAACGGGCTGGTCGGTGCGTTGTGTCTTGCGCGGGTCAATTGGCGTCCTTGTTTGTGGATGTTGAGGGGGTTTCTGCTGTCGTCCAGAAAGAGGCCAACTTCGGTATCTACCATGACTTCTACGTCCAGGGGATGAGTGCAATCCTGCCGCTTGGGTTTGAACTGCCTGACATTACGGGTGAGGCTTATATCAGGAAGCCGAATGTCATTCGTGGCAAGAAGTTCCGCATTGGCCTGCGCTGGCTTGGTTCCACTCGCTTTGAGCCGGATCATGTGAAGAGGTTCCCCCATGAACTGCTGTTCAATGCGGTCAAGGACATTCCTGACGTTGAGTTCGTAAGCCTCCAGAGGGATGAGGGTGCCGAGCATCGCCCCTATTGGTGCCGTGAGGTTCCGCTTCAGTCTTGGGAGGATACGCGCAATGCTGTCGCCTCCTGTGACTTGGTGATTTCGTCCTGCACCTCTATCTCTCACTTGTCAGCAGCGATGGGCGTTGAGACTTGGGTTATCACGCCAATCATGCCATACCACTTATATGCGCTTGATGGCGAGAAGACTCCTTACTATGACCATATGCGCCTGTTCAGGCAGGAAGTGTTTGGGGAGTGGGAGCATCCCTTCATCAACATAAACAAACGACTGATGGAACGGTTCAGTTCCAAGATGGCAGCGGAATAGGAGAAGAAAATGGGTTTGTGGGTTCAGGTTCAAAACAACCAAGTGACGGCTTGCATCGACACGCCTCCGGTCACGACGAACGATCCGAATTGGAAACCGGCTATTGAGATCAAGCCAGCTTTGAAGCCCTATGTTGAGTATTACGGGCAGGCTGTTTTTGATACGACGCAGAACCCGGTTACGATCACCTATCCGGTTCTTGAGTGGGATTCAACGACGGCTGCAAGGAATGAGGCTGACGCGAAAGCACAGGAAGCGAAGCAGGCTTATGCGTCTGCTATTGCGAATGGTCTGATTATTACGTCTGCTTCGACGCCTGCGATCAATGGGACTTACGCTCTTGAAGATAGCGATATTGCTAACCTCAATGCAGAGGCAAGCTTCATCAGCAATTTCCAAGAGTTCACGACGATGAACACGAACGCCCTGCCGTGGATCACCATGACGGGCGTTGTGACCTTCCCGTCCCTGCCGTCGTTCATGTCGGTTGCTAAGGCTGTGGCTCAGTACGTCTCTGCCTGCAAGCTGGCGGCGAATGGCATTGGGACGTTCCCGGCTAACACGGTACAAGTGCCGTGATAGAAAGGATGCGAAAGAGGCTTGGCCTTCTGTTTGAGGAGCATAAGAAGCTGGAGGAAGAAATCCAGCTTCTCCTTGAACAGATAAAAGCTCTGGAGCATGAAGAGTATTCCCGTCGTCATCAGCTTGATGAACTCTGCCCGGACTGAAGATTATGAAGCTTGGAAAACTGCCTGCCGTTGTTGATCCGAAAGTCCCGGTATTTTCCAGAGCTTGCACTCCTCCTGTCCCTCCGGTAACGGCTGATTGGTGTTCAAAGGTCGCAGACTGGCCTTTGGATAAGAATGACACGGTGGGGGACTGCACGATTGCGGCGGCTCAACACTTGATCCAGGCATGGACGACTTATGCCGGGAACCCGGTGATAGTGTCTGAGGCTGACGTGTTAGCAGCGTATTCTGCGATCTCTGGATATAACGGGACGCCTGCGACGGACGTTGGGTGTGTTGAGTTATCGGTTCTGAAATATTGGCAGGCGACGGGGATTGGGGGCCATAAGATTAACTCGTTTGCGGCTCTTAACATTGCCAACCTGAATGAGATCAAGGCTGCGATTAATTGGTTCGGGGGAATTTATATCGGGGTGAGGTTGCCGATTTCGGCACAGACGCAACCGGCTGTCTGGGATGTCGTTCCGGGTTCAACGGGGATACCTGGATCGTGGGGAGGACATGCTGTTTGTGTCCAGTCTTATGATGCGACAGGCATAACCGTCATCTCGTGGGGCAAGACGATCAAGATGACGTGGGCTTTCTGGCTGGCCTATGTTGACGAGGCGTATGCGGTTGTTTCGACGGATTTCTTGAATGCACAGGGTGTTGATCCGCAAGGGTTGACGCTGGCTAACCTCATCGCTGACGAGGCTCTCCTTGCTGCTAACGTGTCAGGACCGAGTGATGCCCTGGTGACGTTTATCAATGCGGCGACTGCGCCTTCAAGTGGCGTGGGTGCTTTATTGGCTCCTAACCTTCTTCTGACTGCCGCGCCTGAGATGGCTCTTGGCGGGATTAACTTCCCTATCTTGGCGGGTGGGACTCAGGTTGATGGCGTGACGGCGGTTCAGGCTGGGACGAGGTATGCGCTTGGGTTGCTGTCCACTCCCTATATGTGCAGCGGATATCTTGGGTACATGTCAGGATGGAGCGGCGGTCAGGCGACGATAGCTTATGGGAACAACCAGTTTGCGAGTCAGGTGTTTGCGCCTGACTTTACGACGACGGTTCTTGCTAATAGCGCGGGTGGTCTGGTGATCGTTGGTACGTCTATAGTTGGCGTGATGATCACGACAAGTTCGGCTTATATCTTTAGCTCTGCCGACATTGACCAGATAGAGAGTTTCATCACGACCCTGACGGGGGCGGCTCCTGCGATAGTCAGGTTATATGGCGGGATCTTAGGGCGTTACCCGACGATAGCTGAGAACCAGTGGTACACGAAGAACCTGTATCTTCCTGCCTATAACGCGTCACCAGGATCTGCGTTGCATGTGCTGGGAAACAATCTTGGTATTCTTTACTGCTTTACGCACTCGCCAGAGTTCATGGGTGGGAGTAGTGGTTATGGCAAAGACCCAGTAGCCTATGTGACATATTTGTACCAGAATGCCTTGGGGCGCTCTCCTTCTACTAGTGAGCTTACTTGGTATGTGGCACAATTAAAAAGCCGTGATCTCTGGGATGTTGTCGCACTGAACATCACTCAGAGCGATGAGGCCAGAGCTTACAACGGTGTTTGGAATCAGCAATAATGCCATGGCAGATCCCGTATCCATTGATGTTGATCTCTTAGCCAAACAGATTGGTGGTTGGGCTGGGGCGATATTGGCGATGAGTGGTGCCTTGTATGGCATCCTCCGTATGCGGAATAATGACAAGCGGTCTGATGAGAAGAACTTTGAGATTGATCTGTTTTATCGGGGGATAACAGATCGGATTAAGGAGTTAGAGCGTCGGATTGATGAGGGGAACACCAAATACGCGGAGCTATTGAAGAGTGCGGCTGAAGAGAGGATTCTGGCTCTTCAGGATAAAGTGAACCTAAGTAACAAGCTTCAAGTTATGACGGATGAGATTGATGAGCTTCGCATGAGCAATGCGATGCTGAGAAGTGAGGTTGAAGAGCTAAAAAAACAGGAGGTCGCCTTATTAGCTGAGAACGCTACATTGAAGGGGAAGACTCCAGGACGCAGGGCTGCTGATCCTCCTGCTGAAGAATGGTATATAACAGGGGGATGACATGAGCATGATCAATTTAATCCCCTGGCAGCATGGAGTTCTATGGACATTAACGTTGTTCTGCCTCTTTGTTCATTCACAGGTTGTAATTGTTGGGGCGATTATTGCGTATAAGGCAATAGAGAATAAGGCCGCACGAGCAGCCAGAGATACAATTTATATATCTTGTCTCTCTTTGTTATTTGTTGCATTGCAAGCAGACTGGATTATCGAGGGGTATACTGTTACAAAGATAAAGGCTATTTCCGATATCGGGTGGCGTCTTTTCGATTGTGGTGTCGGTGTTGCTTTATTGAGGCATATGAATGTCAGACGATGCTTCGCATGTGCATACTGGGGGAAAGGACGCTCGAATGACTGTTAAAGCTGTCGTTGCTGCTGTCTTTGTCTCGATTGGTCTTGGTTCTTTTATTGTCTGGCTTGATGTCATACGACCTATGAGACTAGTTACACAGATTCACCCTCCTTATCAGACGCTGAGTGGAAACCGTGTTGGAGGCTCTCTTACTGAGATTGTGCTTTGTGCCGCAACGAAGGTCGGCCATCCATTCACATTAGAATGGGGTCCGTGGGCTGAGATGCAGGATAGAGTTTATAACAGTAAAGCAGACGCTTTCTTTGGGGCATTCAGGACAACGTGGCGGGACAGTTTTGCGACGGCCTCAAACCCTATTCTTCCTGCGCGGATCGTGAAGATCGTTGCTAATCACCTCCCTCATTACCCTCCTATCATTGGCGTCAAGATGGGTGCGGGAGTAAGTTCTCAAGCGATAACATCTGGGGCTGTTGCGATACGCCACGAGTTCATGGACAATTATGAGATCGTTGATGCTTTGCTTGATGATACGATTGATTTTGCATTCTTGGATATCGTGATCTTAAATGAGATCCTGATGGAGAAGAGGCTTCCCCTGGACACCTTTAAGACAAGCTACATATACGATGAAAGCTATTCGGTGTATTTTTCCAATAAGTTTCTGGAAACCCATCCAGGGTTTTTGAGTTCATTTAATAAATCTTTGATAGAATGTAATCCTGCGTCTCAGGAGAGAGTTAAATGAATGGTATTGTGAAGTGACAGCCATACCTATCGATATAAGCTTTGCTCCTGGTGTATCCAGAGACACCACATTATTTGATACGCAAACTGCGCTTGATGTGTTGTGGTGCAGATTCCGTAATGGTCGCCCTCGTAAGATGGGTGGATATCAACGTATTACGGATAATCTTTCAGGCGTCCCTAGGCGCATCCATATTTTCTATCAAGGTTCTCAGGCAATCATTCACATCGGAACGACAGCGGGGTTGCAGCAGGTCGTTATCGATTACAATGGTAACTTCATAAGTTCTGCGGATAGAACCCCTGTATCAGGGTTTACGCCTAGCGCGAATATCGGGTGGACCTTAGACTCGATCTTCGATACCAATACTGGCGTCGTGAACCTTATAGCTCACGCTACCGCTGATTCAAACGCTCCGTATAATCTGACCCAGACCGTTCCATTTATCGGGCAGATTACGCTGACTACTGTTCTGGTGAAGTTTTCAGATCCGGGGTCTTACGGTGGTGGGGCGTGGACTCAGCCTGATGTTGCTGGGGGTATCGTTTGTGTTCAGCCTTATGTCTTTGATTATGATGCTGCGGGATTGGTTGGGTGGAGCGCCCCAAACATCCCTCTCTATTTAGGGATAACCGGGGGAAGTTCTGGTGCTGGTCAAGCAAGGATTTCTTCTCAGAAGATTATGGCTGGCGCTCCTTTGCGAGGGGGTGGTGTTCAACAGCCATCGGTATTGTTCTGGAGTTTGTCCGAAGTTATAACCGGGACATTCGTTGGAAGTAATGCGGGTTATTTCGCTTTCTCCACGATTTCAAACTCATCATCGATCATCTCGACAAAGGCCAATATTGAATATGACGGACTGCATTACTGGTGCGGGATCGACAGGTTTCTGGTTTACAACGGAACCGCTCAAGAAGTGGCAAATCCTCATAACCAGGATTGGTTTTTCAATAATCTCAATTGGACTTATGCGGGTAAAGTCCAGGCTTTTAAAGTTCCTCGTTATGGAGAGATCTGGTGGTTAGCTCCGTTATTCGGGGCGACTGAATGCTCTCATGCGATTATCTACAATGTAAGAGAGGGAACTTGGTATGACACCGAGCTTCCCGATGGGGGGCGTTCCTGTGGTGCTTTTGCCCAAGGATTAAGATATCCGATTATGGGTGGCACGGCTCAGAACGCAAATGGATATAAGTTATGGCTGCATGAATCCGGTACGGATGAGGTCGATGGTAATGTGACTAATCCTGTACGGTCTTACTTTGAAACGCCATATATGGGTGGACCTAGGCAGCAACAACCAAACGATAAGGGGTTGTCTTATCAGCAGTTAGAGCCTGATTTCATCCAAACTGGAGATATGACGGTTTCTATTGTTGGTACGGCGAATGCCAGAAGCCCTGTGTCGAATGGAACGGCTGTTCCTTTGAAGGCTGTCCCCGGAGTACCACAAGAGCAATTGGTTTCGTTTAAAGAAGGACATCGGTTAGGAAGCCTTCATATTGAATCAAATGTGTTAGGTGGGAGCTACATCTGTGGGAAAAACCTCCTTCATGTAGAGCCAGCGGAAGCAAGGATTGTATCGTGATTGATCCTAGAGGAATGACGTTTCAATCATGGGCTTGTCAGACAGTTCCTAGGTTTATGCAATATGGTTTCATCCCCACTCCACAAGGGGAAAAAAACTGGAAGCAATGGGCGAGTTACATTGTTGGGTTGTCTCAACTTTCTGCGATAAATCCTCCTCGACCAGAAAGTTATAAAGAGTGGAGAGATTGGGCTGTGAGATTTAACGGGTCAGTCGTAGCTCTTGGACTTTAAGAGAGTTTTTGGGTATTATCCGAAAGTTATGCTTGGAAGGCGCGGCATATGCAGTCCACCGATTTTCAGAACTTGACACAACCATCCATGGATATGGTGGATTTGGTTCGTCATGCTTATGAGAAAGGTGGGAAAGCAGAGAGGGAATCGCAGAAGGAAAAAGGCAAGAAGAGTGGCGTGACGATTGCGATTGTCCTTCCTCAGATGCCTCATCCTGCTGTGCTTGGTGCGTTATCCCAGCCGTTGCTAGAGCAACATATGGCGGAGCAACAAGGCCAGGAACAACCGAAGCAGATGGCCAAGGGCGGAGGGGTCCGTAAGCACTTTGCCAGCGGTGGTGCAAACGATCCGACATCTGCCACTAACCTTGCCGGGGATGCCATAACAGGTGGGATGGCTGTATATAGTGGATCAACAGGTGCCGGTGCTGGTTTAGGTAATTGGATTGATACAAGCCAACTTGGTCAATCCGTTGGTTTAGGGACATCAACCGCTCCATCTGCTGATGCCATTGCTTCTGCCGCAGCAGCCCCAAATGCTGATATTGGTCCTTCATTAGCAGATGCAACATTGCCATCGGTTCCAACGGAAACTGGAGCGGCTCTATCTTCAGCCATGGCTGATGCCGGTTGGGGTGGGATTGGAACTGTCATTGGAAATGTTGCCGGTCTTCCTTCTAATCAAAACCCTCTTGTAAATGCAGGAATGAATATTGCCGGGTCATTGGGTGGCGCGGCATTAGGTTCGGCTGCTGGTGGGGCTTTGGGAGGAACAATTGCGGGGATGGAGGCAGGGAGTGTTCTTGGCCCCATCGGAGCTATTGGCGGGGCTTTAATTGGAACACTTGCAGGGTCATTGTTCGGCCCTAATCCCTCTGTAGGTCCAGATGCCAATACAACCATATCTGGTTGGGATTCAACCAATAACCAACCTACCTATGCTCAGGGCGCCGGAAATGGCGGAAGCTCTGCAATCTCAAATGCTTTGATGCAGCAAGCATATCAAAACGCAAACAATTATATCAGTAAATTAGGTGGGCAGATTACAAACACGGCTCCATTGTCTACGGGGTATTTCAAGGGGAAATACTTTGTATCAGACACAAATGCCGGTGGTAATGCTACATATACTGGAAATCAGTTTTCCGATCCAAATGCTGCTATTCAAGATCTTACTCAAAGGATCGTTGAGGCAAGCGTTATTAATGGTCTGACGCCAACTCAATTGGCTGGCATCGGAAATTATGCAACTCCGACATCGCCAAATTATTCAGGGGATTATACGTCAGGTCCATTAAAGGGAGGCACAATAGATGCGTATAATCCAGCAACATATGCCAATGGAGTTCCGTCTATTGCGTCTTTAACGAATGGGGCAAATACCAGTGGTGGGAACGGAAGTTCTGGTGGAACTGGGGGAACTGGGGCTGGTGCGACGGCTGCAAATCCAACGTTAGATCAGCAGATAACAAATGACTATTTAAGCACTCTAGGACGCGCTCCATCATCGTCAGAGTTGTCTTATTATGAGTCTGATCCCAATTATGCGGCTCATATCGCTGCCTCACCGGAAGCATCTAGTTTAACGTCTAATATTCAAAAGACGTTTACAGCCGATACAGGGCGTCCAGCAGATGCTGCAACGTTGGCATATTACGCAGCGGATCCGAACTATGCCGCTCATATCGCCGCCGCTCCTGAATCTCAAAATTATACAGCGAATGCGACAACGATTAATAATGCAGCAAATACTGTCCTTGGACAGCCTGCCGATCCGGCAACAGTAGCGGCATTAAATACAGCCCTTAATAATGGTACATTAACGACTGCCGGTATTCCTGCTGCGTTAAAGGCAACCTCTCAATATACTAATAATGTCAATGCTGGAACGGTCGGTCCTCAAGGGAACTTTGCTCCTAGTTATACGGTTCCTTCTCAGGGCAGGGACGCCTATACGGTAGCTACGGCTAATTCAGCGGCTAATTCGCTGGTCCCAACATGGGGTCAGAATGCAGCAATTGGTGCGGCAGATGCTCTTGGCGTTAATCATTCTCAGATTGGTGCCTTGAATGGGTACATGCCCTACACGCCTCCGCCTGGAACGGGTGCTGGAGCTTTTGCGCCATCGAGTCCTTTAAACGGAGGCGTTGCTGCTCCGCCTACTCCGTCAGCATCTAATCCATTAGGTGCTTTGAATAGCGCGAATCCTTCAGGGACATATTCAGGCCCTGCCTTACCTAGCACAGGAACTCCTGTAGATCTTGGTGCTGGAGTGACGGGTAGTAGTGGCTCCTATAGCCCTCCTAGCACAGAAAATCCTGTGGCTCTTAATAGGACGGTAACGGGAGGCGTTCCTGCTAGTCCTGCATATTTACGGGCTGTATCTGGTCAGAGCACCCCTGTTGGATATGGAACTCCGATGGTGTTGCCTGATTCGACATTGATTGACCCGATTACCGGATTGCCGATCACGGCTGCATCTGGTGCGTTAAACCAAGCGGCTGGAGCGTAGAAAGATGGCTGAAGATCTTTTATCAGGTTGGCTATCCCCGGATATCACGTCATCTTTTGACGGTAGCTCTCTTGATACATCAAGTCTTTTTACTGGTTCTCCAGGCTTGGCGAGTTTTGACTCATCATCTCTTCCAGGGGCTTCTGGTATAGATTATTCAGTTGGTGGCGTTGGATCGTCGGGAACGATAGGTCTTGGAAGTGGTTTGCCTGTTGGGGCAGGGTCTTCAGTTGGGGCTGGAGCAATACCAGGAGATGTGTTTTTACCTGCTGGACAAACGATTAATGACCAAAATCTTAGCATTATTAATTCGTTTTCTGAGGGCAATTACACACTTGATAAGAATGGTTTGCTGTCCGGAAAAGGCGCTTTAAATGGAATGTCCCCTGAAGAGGGGATGGCGCAGCTAGGTCTTGCTCCGCAGGCTCCAAGTGGCGGTATTCTTAGTGGAGTTCTAGGAACCAGTACTCCCTATGCTAATGACACTTCTGGGTTTTCTATCGGAAAATCAGGAACAGTGACAGGCGCTCCAGATGCTGCATTAGGGGCGGCAGCAACGAAAGGTCTTGTTTCAGCTTCTTCTTCCGGGGCTTCCGCAGATAATTCAGGAAATCCATCAAACAGTTCAACTGATAGCAATAGCGGCAAAGGGGCCTTGAACAGCATATTTGGTGGTGGGAATGGAATTAATGTTGGAACGGGTGCTTTAGCCCTTGGGGCTTTGGCTGGACTTGCTGCCGCCCTTGGAGGGTCGCCTAAACAAAACTCCGTATCTCAAACTGCAAACTCCGTCGCTAATGCAAACGCTGCTACACAGACTCCTCAGTGGAATGCTCAATTGAGTAATAAGCTTTACACTCCTCCCGTTCCTAATCCTAACTATGTCGCAGGAACGGCGGCGAATAATTATAAGAGTGTTGGTCTTCCCACTATGGGGGGTGGCTTTAATTTTGCTCATGGTGGAGCTTTAAGCAACCCAAGGATATATACGACTGACCCTGACCATAATGAAGCTGTTCATGGTGGTCCGATGTTTGATAGTCGGAAAGGTGATCGTTATGTCCAAGGCCCCGGAGACGGTCAAGAGGATGCAATTCCTGCTGCATTGAGTGATGGAGAGTACGTTGTCGATGCCCAGACCACTTCAATCCTAGGAGGGGGGTCGAATAAGAAGGGTGCCGAGCTACTCGATAAGTTTAGGGATGAAGTCCTGAAGAAAGCTCATAGCCAGAAGTTTTTACCAAAGGGACTTGGTAAAGGTGCATTGAGCAAATTAGCAAGTGGAGCGGCATAATGTCAGGCATAGGTAGCTTATTAACTGGCTCTCCCACTCCTCCGCAGCCAACAAGTGCTGATGCAACGTCATCATTTCCTGTATGGCTACAAGATTATTTGTCCAATATGGTCAGTGGGGCGAATAGCCTCATCGATACCACCCCTATGTCTGTTTATGGAGATGCAGCGAGTGGCTCTCCGTCTTTGGTGGCAACTCCTTCAGCCAACACACAGGCTGCATGGCAAAGTGCTGTAAACAATCAAGGTAGTTGGAAACCAGCTTTAGCAGATGCTGGTGGTCTAACAATGTCAGCAGCTTCCCCGATATCTGCTGACACAATGGGTTCTAATACTAACGCATATAACACAGATGCTTTAGGAAGTGTTGGTCAGTACGGAAGTGCAATGCAGGGCCAGACTTTGGGGAATCAATCTGCATATTCTGGAAATACCACAGGAAATCTTATCAATTCAGGAAATCAAATTACCGGGGCACTGAACAATGCTGTTCAGAGTAACGTTGGTGGGTATTTAAACCCTTATACAGAGAACGTTATAGGTGGCATTGAGAGTTCAATGAACACCAATCTGATGCAGAATGTTCTACCTCAGATTCAAGATCGGATGGTTCAATCTGGTCAGGTTGCTTCTCCACAGCAGATGCAAGCTGAAAACAATGCTGTTTATCAAAACCAACAAGCTATTGGTCAAGCGATTGCCCAACCGTTGCAGTCTGGATATACAACGGCTCTTGGTGCCGCTCAGAACTCTGCAAACAATGCGTTTGGATATGGGAACCAAGGCGCTTTGTCATCTTTGACCACAGGTGCGGGTCAAGCTGGTCAGGCAGTGTCAAGCGCCCAAACGGGAGCAAGCGCCGGGAACCAGATGTCTCAGGCAGAACAGGCTGCTGCCCTTCAGGGTGGTTCTCAGATGGGGCAGATTGCAAGCCTCAATTCCAATCTAAATGCTTCAGATGTTGGACAGCTTGCAGCAGCAGGTGCAGCGCAGGATTCAGTAAACCAAGCGAATATCAATGCGACGGCAAATCTGTACAACACAAGCCAACAGATGCCATATCAGCAGCTTGGATTTATGTCCAACTTGATCCGTGGTCAGAATATGCCAACGAACGTACAAACGACTGCCTTGAGTTATCAACCTCAGTCTATGTACTCACCGTCTCCTTTATCCACGGCCGTTGGAACAACGGCTTTGGCCAGTGGGTTAGGGTTAGCTAAAGGTGGTAAGGTTAAGCCTAGGGGGGCTTTGTCCCTCTATGCAGCGTGAGGGACGGAAAATGGTTGGGATGTTAAACGCAATTGCTGGCAGATATCATTATGATGAAGGCGGCTCTACTGGAGATGACGACCAGCAGAGAGGTCCACTCTCCACTTATGACCCGTCTGTTCTTGGCAATATGCAGAATGCAGTCCTAGGGGGAACACCTGAATCTGCCTTGCAGAAATATAAGGATGCCCAATCAGCACAGGAAGCAGCGGCCCAAGCAAAGAAGGATCGTATCCAACAGGCAATGGATACACTGAGTGCAAATCGCTCCAATCTCCCGATGATGGCTTTTGGCGCAGGGATGATGAAGCCAACCCACACTGGCACGTTTGGCGAAACACTTAGTAATGCAATGAGCGATACAATCCCCGCCATTGATAAGCAGCGTCAATATGAGGCGCAGCTTCAGCAGATGGGGGTTTCAGCGGCTGACGTTGATCTGGCCCAGAAGACTAAAGCGGCCCAAGATTGGACAGACCGGATGAAGCTTGGGTTGACTACGGCAGAAACAAACCAGAGATTGCAGCAAAGTGATCAGCAACATCAGGATTCGCTTAATCTTCAGAGGCAGCAGCTTCAAGGACAAAAAGGATATTATGATTATTTGAAGCAAGAAGACCCTGACGAAGTTTCCTCATGGGTGCCATTGTATGAAAAACCGGGCGTTCAAAAGATGGACCCTGTAAGTGGCTTGCCGTTATATCAAGGCATGAGCAAAACAGAGAAGCCCGTCGGTCAGCCTCGGATTGTTAGAAGTGATGATTTGGATAGCAGCAATACAAGTTCCCGTGCAGATCCGATTATTTCGCAGTATAATTCGGCTCAGAAGGCGCTTGATGCTGCTATTAGCAAAAGGTACGTTATATTAGGATCAAATCCTAAAGCCGATACGAAAATGTTAGATGAGCAAATCGCTCGTCAAAGAGAGCTTGTTGAACAATTGAGAGTTGCGGCTACGACAAGGTTGGGAGGCTCAACCACAACGCAGCCTGTATCGCCGGATCCCTTAGCGGCAGGATTAGGGGGAAACGGAAGTGTTCCTTCTAAGAAGCCAAACATTGATCCTGGCATATATTCTCCTTCTCAAGAAGCAGCTAGGTCTGGAGCATTTCCCGCCCCACAGCCAGGAATTGATTGATGCCTGAAGATCGCGCAGATGCTCCCCTACCGGAATCAGTGGACATTTCGGAGGCTACTCCTGCACCTGTTATAAACTATGTTAATTACACTCCCGCCCCGACTCAGGCGCCAATAAAATCATCATTGCCTCCTTTGACACCGCGTCCAACAGAAAAGCCAGCACAAGGTCTTCCGTTAGACGTTGTTAAGCAGAAAGTGGCAAAGTTAAAAGATGCCGGTTATTCGCAGGATGAGATTGCTGAATCTCTTATGAAGAATCCTTTTTTCGGCCCTCGTATATCTGAGGCGGCTGATAAAGGATGGGAATATCCAGAAATTTTTTCGAGATTTGGCCTCGATGGATATGATCCAACGGAAGGTGGTCCGTTAAAGACTCCATGGCGATATGTCAAAGCAGGCGTTGAATCTGCTGGGGAAATGATTGGAAACACTCTCCAGGGCGGAGCTATCGCTTCAGACCGAAGATCTTTATATGCTCCATATTATGAGGACTACACCTCGTTTAAGAGCAAGTCTCCTGAAGAGCAGCAGCAGATTCTTAGTAAGATCGCTAATAGTGATATGGACTTGGAGGCCAGACAGAATCTTACAAAAGAGTTCCGCAGGCTTCAAGAGGGGGCAAATCCTAGACAATTTGACATGCTGGCAAATCAGCCAGTTGAACAATTGCCTGGATACAAAGTTGGACAATGGTTCAAAGACACCACACAGGGACTGCTTAATCCTGAAGAGGAAAAGCTAACTGGCGTTAGGATTGCTAAAGCTGCTGCCCCTATCGTTCCTGCTATGGCTGCAACAGCACTTGCCGGTCCTGCTGGCCCAATGGCTCTGTTTGGCGGGTCTTCTTATCAAGAGGGTTATGAGAAGGCAAAAAAGGTTGGCGCCTCAGAAGAAGCTGCCCGTGACGCTGCTATGAAAGAAGCCGGTATTGGTGCTGCCGCTGGTGTTCTGGATGTTGGAGCCATATTAGGCCCAATAGCAAAATACTCTCCTGAACTCCTTAATAGGGCGCAAGCAATCCTTTATAAAGGTATTCAAAGCGGTGTCATTGGAAGTTCAGTCGGAGAAGCTCAAAAGTGGCTGAATGCTCAGATTGAACGCACAACTTATGATCCAAATGCACAATATAAATTTGATCCGACAGAAGCTGCGATTGGATTTGCAGGGATGGCAATTCCAGGTGCAGTTCATGGGGCATTCCATGAGCAAGCCCCAAAAGAAACCGCTCCGACAGGAACAGATATTCCTCATCCATCATTGATTGCCCATGCTTATTGGAGGATTGATGAGCTTGAGTCTATCTACAATGGAACAGAGGGAAACCCTCCAAGGGATCTAACTCCTGCTGAAGCTGCCGAATACGCATTTCTTCAGAAGAACAAAAATAAGCCCGAAGAGCTTTCTAAAGTGATTCGTGGGACTGAGCCTTCTGAGCAACCGGAGCCGACTCAAGCGCCAACAGTTACGCCAGCCCCAACTGTTTCTAAATCTAATAAGCCTCCGAAAGCGACAAAGGCTCCTGTGCAGGCTGAGATACAAGCTCAACCTGAAGCGCAAGTTCAACCGGAAACACAGGATAAGGTTCAAGAGGCTGCTAACGCCCTTGTCGAAGAGGCAAAGCAGAATCCTACGGTTACAACACCTGAAAAAGATAGTGATATCTCCGCTCAAATTAAGGAGATGATCAACCCAAACAACCCGAGAGATTCTGTCTACATTGCTCCAGGGAATGAGCATGAAATCCCTGTCAGTGCTTTAGATCATCCAGGTGTTGAGCTTGCTGAAAATCCCGTTAGTAAGGCTTTGTTGCTAACGACCAATATGGACAAAGCCATAGATTTTCAGAAGAACAGAGATCTCACAGAAGAAGAGAAAGCCAATTTGCTGGGTCTTTCTCAACCCAAAACTGAGGCGTTAAAAGATCCTAATGCTGTCGTCGTTCAAGGGAAGAATGAGGATGGCGCTATTGTTCATCAGGAGCTTACCTCACAGGATAACCTGCCTAACTCTGTAGAGAACACAGCGAATAGGACTCCTGAAACTGGTCAAGTTGAAGTCGCCAGCACAACAGGAGCGCAAGCCCATAGAGTTGGTGGTGATGATCAAGCTGTTCCTGTGGCAAAAGGAAAGGTTCCGACTCCCGATCCTGAGATACAGATTGCTGAGATCCGTAAGCAGATTGAATCATTTGAAGAACATCGGGATCAAGCTCTTGAAGTTGGGGATACTCCTACGGCTCAGAATTGGCATAACCGTATAAGGGAGGCTAATGAACAAATAGCCGAGCTTCAAAGAGGTCAACCGTTAGAAAAAGAGCCAGCAGTTCAAGAGAGTGAACCCGCTTCTCCGCAGGCTCCGTCAACCGATATTCCTTGGGAAAATCATTATCAACGAGCAGTTGATGTCGTTGGGAGCGAGAGTTTCCCGCTTAAAAGCAAACCACTTGCAGATAAGCTTGGGGTTGATGAGGCTATGGCAACAAGGCTTTTACAAGCCATGGCGTCCAGGGGAGCTATTAGGCAAACAAAGAATGGTGGGTTTTCACGAAATCCAGATAGAGGCCCGTTAGACTTTCTTACATTCTTGGCAGCAAAGGGAGGTCTTCGGGATGATGAAGGCCATCTTCTTGCTCAAAGTATGGACGCTCAGAGGATGGTTCCGAATTACGGACCTTTAATCCGTAAGAATGGAATGGGGATTGATCAGGCAGGGGAAGCTTTGTGGCAGGCCGGATATTTTGGCCCGACTGATTCTACGCCAAGGCCAACAGAGACAGAAGTATTAAACAAGCTAAGTGAAGCCCTGAATGGGAGACTTCCTCTTGAAGAGCGGTATTCTGAATATGACCGAGATCGGGTGCAAAAGATTCAGGACACCAAGACCGCTAAAGATCGGGAGAAGCTTGAAAAAACAGCTAGGGCTGACATTGAGAAGCTTAATGAAGAAAAGACATATGGATTAACCCCAGAAGAAAAAGCTAGAGCGATTGAGCTTTTGGTTGAGCATCCAGAGGATTTCTCTCCAGAGGAGGCTGTTGTTCACGTTCTCGATACGTCAATGATTGAGGATCTTCATGGGGCTATTGACGTAGCAAGGGATGCACATGATGACGAGTTTTCCGATATACCGTTTGAGTGGCCAGCAGAGGTTGAACCTCCTCAACGAGGCGAAGAGGAGGGTAAAGGGACAGAAGTCTCTATCCCCACTTCAGAGGAGGAATCTGGCACGGTTGGCAAAGAACCTGGAGAAGGTGAACGCCAAGATCTCCGTGACAAAGAAATAGGTGATGTCATTGGTGCAGGGGAACGGACAGCCCCACCAATGGACAGAGAGCGTCAGCAGGCGGAAATAAGGGCGCGACAGGCAGGTAAGAAAAGAAGCGGAAAAGAACAAGAAGAACCGGGCGGGATGTTTGCCACGGAAGAAAAGGGGTTATTTTCCGAACCGAAGAAAACCGCTGATTATGGAACTCAGAATAAGGTCATTACAGCAGACGCGGCGGAGAAAGCTAGAGAGCTTCTTCGCAAGAAATCAAATCAGATTAATGCTGGTATTGACCCTGAAACCATGTTGGCTGGTGTTACGCTTGCTGCCTATCACATAGAGGCAGGAACAAGAAAGTTCGTAGATTTTGCAAGGGCTATGGTTTCTGATGTCGGCGCATGGATTAAGCCGTACCTGAAGTCATGGTATAATGCGATCCGCGATTATCCGGGGTTGGAGGAAGCTGCCAAGGACATGACGCCGCATGAAGAAATGAATGCGGCCATGGATCAATTGGAAAGGGAAGGCTATGTATCAAGCGAATCCAGAGGTCTGGAACAAACTGGCGAGGGACCAAAAACTGAAAACGCCATGGGCAAAGAGGCTCTTCCCACTGAAGAGAGAGGAGCTTCACAAGGCGTTAGAGAAAGAAACGGAGAAGCTGAAGCAAGAGGGAATAACAAGCCCTCAAGTGAGGAGCAGCTTCCTTCAGATGGCGCCTCTTCTGTGGGAGAGAGAGGCAATAGCGAAAGAGACGCAGGAGAACCCGGCTTTGGGGCAGTGCCTGCCGAACGTGGAGGACGCCCAGGAGGCTACGATGTTAGCCAGCATGGACCGGCCATTGAGCATATCGAACCAGAAGAAGTTAATAAAACTGCTGGAGACTCCAAGACAGTAGCTCAGAGGTTTGCAGAGCAGAAGATTGCAAACTCTCGTCCAGTTGTCTGGAACGATATTAATAACATCAGAGAGACATTACCCGCTCTATTCCCTGATCAACAAGATGATGTTCATAAGTCTGAAAAACGTCTGAGTGTTGCTCATGGGATTATGATTACCAACGGAACTGGCACCGGCAAGACATGGAGTGCTGGTGGTGTAATCGCTAGATTTGTCCGTCAGGGAAAAGAAGACATTCTTGTTGTTGCCCCCTCTCAGGACATCCTCACTGATTGGAAAGCTGCCCTTAAACATCTTGGTGTCGATGCCTCCGTTTTAGAAGGGACGCAGAAGTCTGGTAAGGGCGTAACACTTACTACCTATGCTAATCTTGGGGAAAATCGCCATATAGCGGATCGGAACTGGCATTTAGTTGTCGCAGACGAAAGCGATAATCTTATGTCAGATCAAAAAGGGAATACCACAAAAGCTCTAAATAGCTTCAGGGCGATCACGAACCATCCCGACGCATTGTATATTAGAGCGGATATGGCTTTGAGGGATCTTAATGATCGTGTTGCAGATCTCTCAGAGCGTGTTCATAAAAATTATAACAACAAAGAACTGACCTCTCAGTGGATAAACGCCCAGAGAGAGCTTGAGCAAAAACGCAAAGAGTTGGTTGATGTATACAAAGATCAACCGCGATCAAAGGCTATATTCCTTTCGGCCACTCCATTTTCATATGACAAAACAACTGACTATGGAAATGGCTATCTGTTCGATTATCAAAAAGAAGGTAATAGAAGTGGGTATAACGTAGCTGAAGGTCGTAACCTTTTTATGGTTCAGAACTTTGGCTATCGGATGAGAAATGGGAAACTCACGGCTCCAGAAGCAAATGTTAATAGTGAGGTTCTTGAAAGAGATTTTCATGAACGCCTGAAGAAAGAAGGGGCTTTGATCGGGAGACGGTTGGAGGTTGATTCTGACTATGATCGTAAGTTCATATTAGTTAATGACGCTATTGGGAATAACATTGACCGGCTTCTTGAGTTTTTGCGTGAATCTGATGACGGGAAATTCCGTCCGATCTATTCATTCGTTAATGATAGATTTGATTATCTTTCAAGGCAGAGGTTGCTTGAGGCAATCAAGGCCAATCACGCAATCCCTATTATTCGGGAACACCTTGCTCTTGGCAGAAAGGTTGTTGTCTTCCATGACTTCAATGAAGGTGGTGGATTCCATCCTTTTGATACGAGTGAAATTCCAAATAACCCTGTCTTTGTTACCGTCAATGGAAAGTCACATGAGTTCAATTTAAAAGACCTCGCAAACGAATTTCACGACAGGAACCCTGACGCAATAAAAATGGACTTCTCATCTATGAAAAGTCCGATTGAAACGATGACCAAGGCTTTTCCAGAAGCTCTTGTCTACAATGGAACGGTAAGTTCCAAGAACAGGGCCACCATCAAGCAACTCTTTAATCAAGATGGTTCTGGCAGAGATGTCATTGTTATTCAATCGGCTGCTGGTAGAGCGGGAATAAGCCTGCACGACACAACGGGAGTCCATCAAAGGGTTTTAATTAATCTTGGTATGCCCACTCGGCCAACAACCTCAATTCAACAAGAGGGGCGCATTTATCGTACAGGGCAAAAGTCCGATGCAATGTTCCGGTATATGAATACTGGCACAGCATGGGAGCGGGAAGCATTTGCCAGTAGGATTGCTGAACGGGCAAGCTCAGTTGAAAACCTTGGAATGGGGAACCAAGCACGTCAATTGAAGCAATCATTCATTGATGCCTTCAATGACACATCTGAGTACCCTCCTTCTCCTGAAGAGGGAAAAGGTGGGAAATCATTAGACCGTCAGACATTCAGTGATATGTCTGATTTTGAAAGAGCTAAAACTTATTACTTTGCAGAGCAGAAGAAGACGGGTCGCAGAGATCAGCGTGAGGGTGTTGACTATTTTCCAACACCAGAACCGTTGGCACAGAAGATGGTTGAATGGGCAAATGTTAAGCCCGGAGAGAAAATCCTTGAACCATCTGCTGGTCATGGCGCGATATCTCGTTATTTCCCAGAATCTACAGAACGCACTATCGTTGAGCCGTCTAAGGATCTTGCAACCAGAGCCAGCCTAATGACTCCTGGCGCTAGAGTGGTGAACGATAAGTTTGAGAATCTGCATATCTCAAATAAGTACGATGGGATTGTTATGAATCCACCTTTTGGCATTGGTGGAAAAATGGCAATTGAACATCTGGCTAAAGCTGCTTCCCATGTTCGGGAAGGAGGGAGGATCGTTGCCCTTCTCCCAGAAGGACCGGCAACCGATAAACGTCTTGCTGCATTTAGAGATAGTGATGCGGCAAAAGACCTTCATCTAGTTGGAACGGTATCCTTGCCGACTCATATGTTTGATCGGGCAGGAACAAACGTTAAGTCTCATGTTCTTATATTTGAAAAGCATACCGTTCCAAAACAGGCAAATCAGTATGGCTCTGATGTCGGAGATAAGATCCGATCTGTTGTACACCATGCAGATCTGTCTAACTCTCCAAGCATTAACGATACGTTCAATCGACTTGAGCATTTGTCGATGCCTGATCGTATTGAGCCGGTGACTAAAGAGGTTGAGGCTCCAGAAGTTCCATCAAATGGAAAGGTTGTCGTTAGTGGGCTGGCCCTGAGTTCAATAACCAATAAAGACGGGTCTATCATGGTCAGCCCGACCAAGCGTCTTGGCGCCAATGATTATGCTCGGTTTATGCGGGTTGGTGAGAGATATGGGGGGGTCGAAAATGATTATTATAGTGGATTATCATTTAAATCTCCCGATGAGCGCAGTGCGTTTTTTAATGCTTTAGAGCGTGGTGAAACAGGGAATGAGCCTTCCGCTGAAGCTCAAAGGCAAATTGATAATGGTGGATTAGGCGTTACCTTTGATCGTAAGCAAGGGTTGCGTGAAGATGGTGCTGTTTATGAGAAACTTCATACTCAGACCAGAAAAAAGCTTTTTTATGCAAAGCCTGATAACAGAGTATCCCCTGAGACTTATCAAAAGCTAAAACAGATTGCTGGAGAAAATGGCGGAGGATTCTGGGACCGCTATGAGAAAGCATTCAGGTTTAATGACGAAGATAGCCGTCAAGCATTTATGAATAAAGTTACAGGGTCACTCCCCCTGAAGAGTGGAGACTTGCGGGTTGGCAAGAAAATGGACGCATTATATGTCCATAAGTCTGCCATCGATACGCTTCCAAAGGATGCTCAAAATCGTATTGAAAGAGCAAAGCCTCCGTTTGATTGGGATGTTGCCAAGATAAAAAGAGACAAAGATGGCGCTCTTGAGAATGTCTCTCTTATTGAGGCAAAAGATTTTGATGAAGCTGATGAGCCGAGTGTCGGAAGATCCTTTGTCATAGATAGAGACGGAGAGACTCGTATCATCCCAGCTTCTGGGAAAATTTATCATGGTAAATGGCAAATGGTTAAGTCCGACTATCAGGGCTTTGATGTTGATGCCAGCAAGGAAAGAACACGGCTTCTTGACAGCGTAACGTCAACTGAGGACAAGAGACGGTACGGTCAAAAAGATTACATGGATAATGTTGTCGCGCCTAAGCTGTCTAACAATGCAAAATTAGCAGATCGGTTCTTAACTGATCGGGACAAAGTTCCTGAGACAGTAACAACTCTCGACTACAACCCAAAAGATGGGATTGTTCAAAAAATTAGCTCGGCTAACACGGTGCGTCGTCAAGCTGCACAAGTTTTCGGCAATGATAAGTTTTATCCTAGATCCGAAACGCCGTCTTTTAATCTTGATCTTGGTGGCGGAAAATTCCCTGAAGGAACAGAACGACTTGCTGAAAAGGGAATAACCAATCTCATCCATGATAAATATAATCAGAGTGAGCAGCATAACAGGGATGTTGTTGAGAAGGTAAAGGCTGAGAAGGGAACCGGAATCGTTTCTGCCACTAATGTTCTAAATGTCATCAAGGAACCAATGGCAAGGCTTGACCTTATTCGCCAAGCTGCAAAAGGTTTGAAGGATGATGGGGTCGCTTATTTCCAAATCCATGAAGGTGATAAGAGTGGAGAAGGGAAAGAGACAAGTGATGGGTGGCAAGCCAATAAGCTGACATCAACCTATCTTCCTATGGTCAGGCAGTATTTTGGCAAGGTTAAGCAGGTTGGCAGGCCAGATGCTCCTAAAGGCAATCTAATTATTGCCGCAGAGCCTAAGAGAATACCGGGACAAACTATTTGGGAAGGCACTGAGCCTTGGGATACCAAAGGCAATACCGTGCCTATGTTCTCGGGGGACGTGCGTAATGAGCATTACTTCCCTGAAGATGGTGAGGGCCTGATTGCTCATAATGAATCTTTAAGCCCAGGAGATGCTGAGTTAGTTCATAACGATGCACGGGCATATGTTTTGGATCGAGGAAACGAAACCGGCCATGAGCATGGGATTGCTGTTCATTCTGATGGGCGAGTTGAACATTTTACGGAAGGAAAAGAGGATACTCTTTCTATAAAGAAAGTTGCTCCAGAGCTATATCGTGAGATGGAGCAAGCTGGTAACAACATTGACGTTCATCATAATCACCCAGAGGGAACGAGCGCCCCACTATCTGAAAGTGATTTGCAGCTATCGACTCTTGATGGTGTCAATCGTGTAATTGCCCATGCTGGAGACGGTGTATTTTCCGTTGCAAAATGTTCGGACGCCTTAAACCAATTCGGCAATGCTGGAGATCGGCAAAAGCTTATCCGAAATTCATACAGAGATGCTCTTCGGGCCATACAAGAAAGGATATTCACTGGTATCCGAGATGGAGAGATTTCTGAAGAGGGGATCCATAACATTGGTGATTATGAGCATATTATAAACATGGCCCTGGATCGGGTTGGGTTGATTGATTATGTTTCAAACCATCAGATTGAAGACACTCCTCTCAATCGGGAACTTGCTCAGAAGGCAATTCTTGCTGCATGGGATAGCGCAAATGAAAATGGATTTAGAGTAAGGAGTAGCCAGGATGCTGTCAGGCTTGATGCTAAATTATTCCATGATGGAACCTTTGCCGAAGTTGCGAAAAATTTTGGTGAACCTTCAGGAACTCTCCAAGGAGGATCCAGAGGCGAAGGAAGAATTGGAGAAACTGCGAGAGACTATCCGCTGGAGAGAGAAAATAAATCTTCTTCCCAAGAAGGAGCAGCGGAATCGTTAGGTCTTAAATCTGGCGACCTAAGAACAGAAGATGAGAAACGTGGGGCTGTAACAATCTCTCATGTCATCGATAAGTGGAGCGCGGAAGGACCGGGGAAGGGTCCACTTCGGCGCCCTGTTCAAGTCCTTGAGGGAGCGGCTGATTATGTTAAGGAAACACTTCCTATAACGAGTCAAATTTGGAAATGGGCAAGTCGTCGCATTTTCCCTGGTTCAGCAGATGCTTTCGCTAAATCAGCAGCAAGAACAATCCGTCATATGTATGGGCAGTCCTATCTCTGGGAGATCCAGATGGGACATAAGCTCGATGAAATATCCAATCGCCTCGATGCTCTTCCTGTCGATGAATGGAACAAGATCGGGATTGCTTGGGCCAAAGGGGACTATGAATCAATTCCGGAAGAATACCGCGAGGCGTTTAAACAAGCAGATGACTTTACAAAGAAAGCCACAGAGAGGCTTCAGTCTCTTGGGGTTCTGAAAGATGCAATGGGGCATTATGTAGGAAGAATTTGGAAGAAGCGTGGAGAGAATGCCCCGTCAACTGATGAGGAAGGAAAGAAGATATTCAATCAGTTGATGAGCAAGTTCCCCCTTCTTGGAAGGAAATCCTTCCTGAAGAAAAGATATTTTGATGAGTATGAGGATGCTATCGCGGCAGGAATGGAGCCTGTCTACAACCCTCTGAAGACACAGATGGTTAAGATTGCTGAGATGAACAGATATTATACAGGGACAACTCTTGTCCGTGCGGCGAAAGAAAGCGGTATAGCAAAGTTCTTTGCAAGAGGATCTCAGGTACCGGACGGTATGTTAGAGTTGGCTGGTCCTGAATTTCAACGCCCATTTATGAAGGTCATTGAGGGAGAAAAGACTACGTCTGTTCTTCCTGGCGCTTGGTATGCCCCAGAGGGATTTGCTCGGGTCTACAACAATCATGTTTCAAGAGGGTTCTCTGGAACACCAGAAGGTGAACCTGTGCAGATGCTTAGGAGCATTGGTGGGTTTATGAACCAAGCACAGTTGGGTTTGTCTATGTTCCACCCTGTCTTTACAACGTTTGACGCCATGAGTAGCACCATGGCTATTGCCGTTGATCAGGCTGTTCGTAAAGATTTTGGTCTTGCTGCTCAGACATTTGCAAAATCTATGAACCCATTCGGTGTTTATAAGGACGGGGATAATTTCCTAAAGGCAGTCCTTGATCCTGACAAGGCAACTCCAGATCAGAAGTTACTGATTAATGCTCTTGGAGAGGGTGGCGGAAGAGTTTGGATGGAGAGAGTTCTGCGCCCGACTGATGAAGGGGCAATGGTTGCTAAAAGGATTTCGGATATACCCGCAACATTAGGAACGGCATGGAAGCTTGCGTCTCATAAGTATGACGGAAGTGGGATGACTAATCAAATGAGGCGAGTGTTTAATGTCGCCGGTCGGGTTATGGAGACGATGTCGTCTCCGATTATGAACCATTTGGTTCCTCGTCAGAAGTTAGGTGTGTTCTCTCGTATGGCGGCTGATTGGCTTGCTGCAAATCCAAATGCAGGAAGTTTAGAGCGTATCACTAAAATGCAAGATATCTGGGAAAGCGTAGATAACCGTTTGGGTCAAATGGTTTATGACAACCTTTTCTGGGACAAGACTCTTAAAGAAGCAAGCTTCCTTGCTGTCCGGTCTGTTGGTTGGAACATGGGGTCGATCCGAGAGATTGGTGGAGGACTGACTGATTTCACAGGAGCCATAAAGGATAAGATTGCTGGTAGAGAGGCCGAGTGGACAAACAGAATGTCATATCTCATCGCTATGACAGCTAGTACGGCCATCACCGGGGCAATAATGAATCGTCTCTTTACGGGAGAAGGTCCAAAAGAATTAAAGGATTATTTCTTCCCTCGTACTGGAGAAACGAGGTTGGTTAAACTTCCAGGTCGCAATCACCCTGTGATGGAAGTTCCTGAGAGGTTGTCGATCCCCTCTTACTTCAAAGACATTATGGCTTGGACAACCCAACCGGGTCAGACTGCGAAGAATAAGATTCATCCCTTATTTAGTGCAATGGCTCAAGCTTGGGATAACCATGATTACTACGGTGATATCATCTGGAATAGAGATGACCCTGCTTATAAACAGGCATTGGATATGGCAAAGTTTGCTGGCTCAACATTGATTCCGTTCTCAATCACCGGAACAATGAAAATGTGGAAAGAGCGTCCAGGTCCAGTTGCCACTATGGGTATGCTTGGGTTCCAGCCTGCACCTGGATATATAGCCGCCCCAGAAGCAAGACAAGCATGGGATGATTACATCCATGCTCAAGAGGTTAGAAAGAAAGCAGCGCGTGAGCTTAAAAATAGTAACTAGACAAGTTCTTTTATGTGGTGATAAGATTTTTTATGGAGGCAATTGTGCCTGAGATTGATGTTGGTCTTTACCAAGATGTCGGCGCTCTGAAGGCCATGTCTGAAGAACGTGGCAAGCAGATCGAGGCTCTCTTTGCCCTGACAAGAGAGATCTCTTCAAAGATGCTGACCAAGGATGACCTCTCTAAATATTCCGCAGACTGCGCGACAACCTGTGCTGATAATGATGCTCTTGTTGAGCGGGTTCTTAGCCTTGAGACTGACCGTAAAATGGTCAAACGGGCTTTTGCTGCGAGTGTAGGCGTCCCAGCCTTTCTAGCGTCGGTTATTGAAACCGCACGTTATATCGTAGGGAAATAATCATATGAATGGACAGGATCTAACAAAATCCTACGAGGGATGTACTCTCGTAGCGATTAAGGATTCCCGTGGGGTGGAGATTGGTTGGGGGCATAATTCTCCTGATATCCAGCTTGGGATGACATGGACTCAGTCACAGGCTGATCAGGCTTTTGATTATGATTATGGCAAGGCTATGGATAATGCCAGAAGGATCCTTGGTATTGCAGTTTGGTCAATGCTTAATGAACCTCGCAAAGCCGTTGTTGCCGACATGATCTATGAGCTTGGTCCGAGTGGGTTTTCTGCTTTTAAGCAATTGATAGCTGCAATTGATGCCGGGAATTATTCAGCGGCTGAATCTGCAATGCTCGATAGCTTATGGGCGAAACAAGTTCCGAACAGAGCTAACCAGAATGCCAAAATTATGCTAACCGGAGAATGGCCAAATGGACAATAACACGACTGCTATTACGACAACGATGTCGGCAGGGCTTGGGACGGCACAGGTTGCCGATCTCGTCCTGTGGGCGCTTGATGGTTTTCCGAAAGAGGGAAATCAGACTGCTGCATTTGCGATTGCAGCGGCTTTGATCATTGCGGCTCATGGTGTTCAGAAAGGCGTATCTGCCCTTCTTGCGAAGAAAGCCACTCCTGAAGTTACTCCTACTCCATAAGGAATCTTATGTTTTAACACCTTCCCCGCCCTAAAGGACGGGGATTTCCGCAACCGGAGGCGCATGCTCGCGCCCGAGAATATTACAAGCAGCATTAACGTCACGGTCATGGATGGTTCCGCAATGCTCACAAGTCCATTCTCTTACTCCAAGGTCTGCGATACCTCTCGGCCTCCCATTGGGCAACGCGCCACAACAGGAGCAGACTTGGGAACTGTATGCTTCGTTGACAATGCTGAACTTCCGGCCAAGCGCAATCGCTTTATAAGCAAGCTGGTTTCTAAACATCGTCCATCCGGCATCGCTGACGGATTTCGCCATTTTGGTTTTCATCAATCGGGATGGGCTGACGTTACCAACCACGATATGTCCGTATTGACGGACAATTCTTGTGCTTTCGACATGCAGGAAATGCCTGCGCTGTCTGGCAATCTTGGCCTGAATATCTCTGGCGCGACGTTTTTGTTTGCGCCGTTGATACAGAGCCAACTTTTCCTGAGAGGATCGGAAAAACTTTGGAGACTCGATCTTGGTTCCGTCGCTCATAGTGGCGAAAGTTTTCAAGCCAAGATCAATCCCAACGGCGAGGCCATCCTGTTTTTCCCCATCTGGCAACTCGATCTGGATGTTGACAAACCAATGTCCTTGGCTATCGCAGGACAAGTTCCACGATTTAGGATTTCCGTTCTCTGGAATGGGGCGAGACAACCAAAGCCGGTAGTCACGACCAAGAAAACGCAGAGTATCCCCGTCCAATTTAGCAGGACGTTTGAAATTGCTGAATGGAATCCAGTCGAGGTTGCGCTTGGCCGACCGGAAGCGCGGCGTCTTTGGAAAACATGCGCTCCGAGAATCGGCAAACTTGGCACAAACCGCATCAACCGTGTCGGAGTGAATACCAAGTTCTTTGGTCACACCTCGGCACAAATTGGCAAGATCGAACGCAGAAGGACGCTTGATAGTCATCCCGGCGCGGTATCTGGATGCGGCAACGCGGTCAGTTTCGCAACAATAATTCCAGACGAAATTAACCGCTCTAGCCTGCGTCCTAAGCGCACGACGAACGGCTTTATTTCCATCCTTGATTCGGTATTGGTGCGTCAATATCATCGAAAAGGGCGTCTTTCTGGTAATGACAGAAGCTCGTCTAGGGACTGTGCGACGTTGCAAGCGTCCACAGTCCCGATCAATTTACCCCACTTTTGTCTCAACATCAACAAGGGAGCGGCTTTCCTCCCCGGCCTAAACGCCGGGGTTTCCAGCCGAAACATCGGATGAGAAAATTATTTATCGTCCCTCTGCTTCTCTTAGCTGGGTGCAACAGTGACGGAACCCTGAAGCCGGGTGTCCTGACATTCGTCAACAACGTCGTCACTGCTTCTTGTCAGATTGATCAGGCAATTCCTGGTCTTGTGTCACAGGGGGCGCTTATTACAGCTTTGGTTGCTCCTGAATATGCCCCAGAGGTTGCTTTGGCAACGAAGGTTGATCAGTTGGCGCATCCTGCTGTTGTCGCTGCGTGTAATGCGGCAGCGGCGGCTCAAGCGAATGCTGCTGCAAATCATCCTGTGGCTGTAGCTGTAACCCCGATCTCAACAACGGTAACGGTTCCTGCGCGATGACGACACCAGATTTTCAGAGGCTTCACCAGCTTGCTCAGTTGGCAAGCCTCGTCTATCAGACAGATGCAAATGTCCTGGCTAAGGGCGCCGAGAACTTAGGGTTTGAGTTTGTCGGTCTGGTTGGGAATAAAGAATGCCAAGCAATGGTTCTCACTGAGTTTGGTGGGCAACTTATTGTAATCCGGGGAACTCAAGTGGAAGAGAATTTCTCTCCATGGGAGTTATGGGATGACGCCAACCCAAATCATACTGAGGTTGGTGGTGGTGCAAAGGTTCGGTCAGGGGCGTTTGATCCTCTGAAGGATCTATGGAAAGACATCTGGGATCTTGTAGATCCGAGTGAACCGCTTACCATCACAGGACACTCTCTTGGTGGTCAGAGGGCGGCGATATCAGCCTTCCTCGTTCCTAGGGGGGTTAAGTTATCGGTTGTTGCATTTGCCCCTCCGAAGGGAGGAAATAAGGAGTTCTGGACAGCGGCTTATTCTGGTCGGACTCTTCCTGTTATCGTTGGTAGAAGCAATGACTTTGCCCTTAGTTGGGCCTCTCTTGATACCGTGACCTGTCAACCATGCCCGGTTCTTCACCTTAAAGAAGACGGTGGGTGGGAGATGTTATCCTCCTGGCCGTTCCTCACTGCTTCGATTCCGGATCACGATGTTGATAAGTATGTTTCGGATCTTGAGTCCCTCCTCCCTAAGAAGGAAGCTCCCAAAGAATGAGTGATTGGCAGAAGCAATGGGAAGCCGCTGTCGTCGCAAGTTGGGTTGCGGCTCAGATGGGAATTGCTCTCTGGACTAAGACTTTGATTGGCTCTCTTGAACAGGAGAAGCCAAAATTAAAACTCGTAACGATGAATGGGAGACGGATTGATGACTGACCCTGCTAATGAACACCTACAGAAGCAAACCCTGACTATTCAGGTCTATGCTCCTGACCACCCAGATCGTACCACGACGCCGATTTTCAATCATACCAGGGACAAACTGATTGCTAATAACCCGAACGCAAAGTGCTGGATCGACAATGAGCATTGTGACAAAGACAACCCGCTTGAATTGCACCATAGCGTCGTCGAGTGGTGTGACAGTACGGCTGTTGATTGGGCCAAAGTGGCTGTCCTTGTCCCTGAGTTCGACTGGAAATCTTTTGACCCGTCAAAACCAGAAACATTTATCGATTCCGAATGGAACGCTAACCTCGTCTTATGCAAGAAGCATCATGTCGGGGCTGACCACGGCATCCATATGATGCCATATCCGTTGTGGCGTTTGCAGAAGCTGAAGCTGGCGTCGTTTGTCTATTCGCCCGACGAAGAAGCCTTGGCAAACGCTGCCATTGGCGCTTTAAGCGCAGGATCATAACCCACCGTTTGTATCTCAGGAATTGCCACCCATGGGCGCGAAAGAGTTGTTTCTTCAGACCAATCGGCCGGCACAACCATCATTTCTTCGCCATAACGCTGGTGGCAAATGGCTTTGATGATGTTCGGCAAATCGTCGAAAATGGTGTGAATGTTCGGGTGCGCAACATTGATTTCAGGAAACTGAGGGCTAGTGACCACGAAAAGACCGTCATCCTCATGGATTTCGATATTAATGACGATCACCCCGTGACGCGGACGTGTCTTTTTCGAGATGATTTTGGTCATGTCTTCTCCTAAAGTCATTTGACGGACAGATTCCACCCGTCAATTCCACGCGCCTTTTTGGCGTCCTTTGGACAATTATTGGCGCTAATAGCGCGTTTCAAGGCTCAGTATGGCATGTTTTTACGGTCGAAAGGTTAATTGGCCGCAATTTTTTCCGACAGCCAGCTATATAGGCCAACTAAAGGGGGCTCGTCAATTCGGCTGTGAATCGTGTGGGTCGTTTACTGGCTCGTCCTTAGGTGGGGGGAATTTTACCCAAGGGGAATCAAGCCCAAGTCGCCTGTCAAGTCTTGATATGGTCGTCGGAACCATAAATTCATTCTGATCAGTGGCATCAATTACCCAACGCTGGCCATCCGGAGAAACAATACGGGTGACCGCTACCGGGCGCCCTTCGCCATCATCAACAATGCCGCTGTTTACTTGGCAGCCGATATTTGACGCCCATTCCAAATATTGCCCAAAACGTGGATGACCACCAAAAGGAAAAGCGGTCATGCCAAAACCCTAAGCGCAGAGAGCGTATTGAATATTGACGGGCGGTTTCGGAACTCCGGGCGCCACACCATCTTGGGTAAGAAAGCCGGCATGTTTAGACCACAGCCTCTCGAAATAGGATGGTGCCTCAGGGATGCCTTTAAACGGTTCCCCATGCCGATTCATGCTTTCTCGCAGTTCAGCACTCACAACAGCTGTCAACCGTCCACGCAGAGTGTCGAGGTCGGCAGCCTGTGCGCCAATATCATATTCTAGGCATTGAGCAACCCAAAGATCGCCCTCCCGGAATACAACAACGCGGATCAGATCAGCCATTAGATACACCCTAAATATGGTTCAGTTACGCATCATAAATGCATATCAATTAACCAATGGTCAATACACTTAGATAACGTCCTGGCTGGCGGAAATGATGTATCCCCAGGGGTTGGGCGCCACCATCACTTTGCAGTTCTGTTCATTCAACAGCTTCTGGGGGCGCGTTATCCCCTGGTTCACCCAGGCGCCTGATGGTGTTGGGCATGTGGACATCGTCACTGACGATGGCGATCTGCTGGGCGCGCAGCATGAGGCTATGGGCGGTTGCAAGCCGGGAGTCTGGATACGTCCAGCGTCCTACGTCAAAGAGAGCGGTGGGAAACGGATTATCAGAGCCACCTTCGGCGTAACGTCAAAGCAAAAGCAGCGTTTCTGGGACTTTGCCAGCATGCAGATCGGCAAACCTTACGACGTAACGTCGATCAAAGGGTTTATGGCCGGTCGCAACTGGCGTGACGATAAGGCTTGGTTCTGCTCGGAATTGGCCGCAGCGGCGCTTGAAGCTGCTGTTGTCTTCAAAGAGTCGTTGGCATCGCCCGTCCTCAAGCGTCTCATGCTGGATGATTACTTGGTGCGGAAATCCGTACTTGTCCTGACCAGCAAAAGCTATGTCGTAAGCCCAATTAACTACACGCGACAGCTTTACCAGTTGTTCATCGGTGGTAAGAGGGACGCCATTCATTTCAATCATTTTTCACCTCCCGGCGCAGCGGCCAGCACATTCTCCCACGTCAAATCCGGGCCGTATGCGCGGTCTATCATTTCGCACATCACTTCACACATGGCTGGCGTCATCTCCACCGGCACCCACCGCCAACCAGCGGCGGCGAGGCGTTGCAGTATCGCTTCGGATGCGGCTTCTGTTCCTGTAAGCGCAGGCCACTCGGTCGATATCTCATAAGCCAGCGCGGCGGCGGGGTTAGTCATCTTGTGAACTCCGTAAATATATTGGCGGGGCTATCGTCATGTTGGCCGCGTCAACTGCCACTTTGTAAGCCTCGGTAGCCCCAGCTTTGT